>Ga0209047_1000051_pt1 | contig 116106 bp, 118 predicted proteins | sample SaaInlV_165m_DNA_3_FD_184681 | JGI IMG/M metagenome (GOLD analysis project Ga0209047, IMG submission 184681) | Marine microbial communities from expanding oxygen minimum zones in the Saanich Inlet - Saanich Inlet SI037_S3LV_120m_DNA (SPAdes)... | ecosystem: Environmental > Aquatic > Marine >...
ATGATGGTTTGGGGTTGAATGTCCGTTGTGTTGTTTCCTCACCAGATACATTCCAAATTCGCATAGCAGACGATGATACTTACTCATCAGAAATCGCCAATGAGCTTCAACAGAGTCTTAATCAAGGTACAGGTTCTGGAGGTAAGTTGGTCATTTCTTCCCCTACCTCACAGGGTAAGGCGATAGGGATATATGACTTACTAGCGAATGATGTTGTGGCTCGATCAAGGATCAATCTTTACAATGGTTATGTTCAACCTGTGGATGACATCATCTCTACTACAACGGGTAAAGTGGTGGGCGATGCAGATGGATCATTTAAGTTTAACTTATTGAGTTCGGGTGATTGGATCGCACCAGGTATGGAGGATCACATCACAAGAGAGATTTACCCTCGTTATGTGAGCATGGAGTATCTGACTCCTCTTAATCCATTAAACCCTTTTCCAACACCTGAAGATACTATCTTGATTGGAGGAGTACCTCCAGAGTCGGATCGGTTATCTTTGTTGTTATTACAGCAGAGGGATTTGATCGAGAATGAGATGGATGACTATGTTCTCATAGGTCAAAGGGAGAAGACATCATTCGACTTTGGTGCAGGCATTTTAAACTTATATTTGAGATATGATTATATACCTGTCTATCGAGCCATGTGGAAAAGACATAGGTTCAGTCGGTTATTCCCAACAAGTACGAGAATGTACTCATATCGCTCACCTGGGACACTTAACACCTCAACCAATGGTAATACCATAGCCAATGTTCAAAACAACGCTCTAGGGCAAATAGAGAACATCACTTCGCTTCCTATGATTAAGCGTAGGTCAGCTAGGTTTAGGGTCTATGACTTCTCTCTTACAGGATTCCCTAGCATAGATGCAGGATCAAGTGGGAAGCCGACATTTATCCTTTCGGCTTTACCTTTAGATGAGTTCCCTATTAATAGTGCGACTGGTATTGTAGACACCGCACAGTTCATGTCTGAGGGAGGAGATCTCGCTGATGTTGTTGTGGGTAATGTTGACAGGACATTTAACGGTCTTAATCCTTTATCTAAAATTAAATTAAGTCGTAATGGTGGGGATTTCTATCCAATCCTAAACACAGCCCGAACAGCAACTCTTGTGGACTTAGGTTTATTCCCACCTTTAGAGCAAGAAGCACCTCGTAATGCAACGGTTTCTAGTGTGTTGAAAGGTTGTTTAGTTGTTCTCAATGGGAACGCATTTACATTAAAGATTAATGGTGAGTCTTTGACTAAAAACCCACCTAAGCGTGGAGATACTATTATTGAATCTTTCGCTCGTGATCTTGATGATGAAAGTTCACCGAACACTACATTTAGAGTTGGTTCTGATATAGGTCTTAAGAGTAGCACAGGAGAACTGGTAGATATAAGCCTCCCAAGTTTTAATGACCCCGATTGGCCTATTAAAGAGATAGTCGGTCAGACAGTGCCTAGTGGTAGATTAGCCTTAGAAGGGGTTGTTGATTTCACATATACTGAAACCACACCGTTCAGATACCCTGCTTTAGACGGAGACTCTTTAGATGACACAGGGGATGAGTCTATACCGTATATGAGCAGATTTAATGAGAGGGACTTATTACCTCAAATACCTCCTGCTTTGAATGGACTTCAAGTACAGACCACCAATGCCATATCGGGTGTTGATGAGTATGCTTATCCAGATGAAGCTAGAGGTACAGCTAGTATCTCGAATGGGATCATCACAACAAGCGAAGATTTCTCTGCTTTGAATGGGATCTGTGAGCAAGCACCAAGACAGGGTGATCTGCTTATATTGAAGCCCGATTCAAGCGATGCTTCTACAGGTGTCCTTGAGATCGCAACTATTAATGGGTCTGAGATCTTGCCCCCAACATACACTACACCTGGTGCTGTGTCATGTAGGATACCAAACTTGATGGCAGACTTTAGAGAGTTCTCTAATGGTGTTTTCATCGAGGAAGATTGGCCTTTCAACGCAGTAACTGGTCTCCATGATAGATCCGAGTTGAAGATGTACTTTTTTCAACACTCGATACAAGAACTCTTTGACAACCCACAAGCTGATTTAGAGATCACAGTTCACATTCATAACTTTGATGACAATGTGACAAACCCAAACATAAACGCTCACTCATTTCGTTTTAGATATGACGGAGCTAACTGGGAAGTTGCTTTAATAAATGAGCTTACCCCCTCAGAAACTATCGTACCTAATCTCTCAGTTTCAGCTACAGCCCCTAGTGAGCTAACAATCGTTCAAGATCCCGTACCTAACCCATTCGATCCCTCTACAGAAACTTGGGCAGACTCTGCGGATATGGGATCTTGGCTTTTTGAAGATTATTGGGACGGTGTAAATCACTTCTATAATCCAATACCCCCTATTGGTGGGTCTACTGGATATATATTCACACAACGACAAGGGGGGTCAATGACTCCCTCAAATTATCGCATTTCTGTTAAGAGTAATGCTACGGTCTTAGATAATCGTGTGGATGTCGTGTTCCCTATGAGCCTCATTCCTCATGCGTTCATACAAGATCCTATTTATGCAGGTGGTTCTAATACAGATCAAAAACTAATCATTGATGGAACAACGCTAGGGGTTAAAGAGGAAGGCGGAGTTGGAACAGATACAATCACCTCCGATGTGAATGATGGGGATTTTTATTTCTCGTCTGTTAACGACACAACATTAAGACCACTATCTCTTGACGGTATCACACGGTCAGATGATCCAATGTCAATCTTCATTGGGTCAGAGGTAGATGAGACAGATACGATTTTACAAGGCACAGCTCGATCTGGACTTGTCAACTCAGCGGGTAATGAAGATAAAGGTAAAGGCATACTTCGTAATGTGTCCCCTACACAGGGTACAACGGCTCAAGTCCACACAGGTGATCTGCTGTATATTGAGAGTGGTCACAATGCGGGTACACATCGGGTCTTAGATGTCATAGAGACTGATATAAGCTCAGAGATCACAGAAACTTTGGGGTCAAGCCAAGTCCTACCCGTAGTGTTCCCTAAAGTTGTAAGCCTAGACACAGGCACAAAAGTTTTAACTACAGATGTAGCTGATCTCACGCAATACTTTAGCGACCTCAATGCTGGCTCTATCTACATCATATTAAATGATAACTACACTAACACCCCCACTCCAACATTAGACTCTACTCCAGCTCTCGTTAAAGACCCAGTATTTGGTGTCTCTATTATTAAGGTCGATTACACTAACATCGCAGGGTCAGAGATCACTTTGGATTTCCCATGTGAATATGCAGATGGAACAGGTATCGCAAACGCTACTGGTTTGAATACGATCTTAGGGAGTTATAACCAAGTCATTGGCGGGGTGAATAAGATACCTTTCAACTTAGAGGCAACAGGTTTAGCAAGTAATGGTTTATCTGCCTCCTTTGGGGTAGACCTAACCTTACAGATGATCGTAGGTGGTGGTATCGCAGGTTCAGCAAGTGCTTCAAATACGCCAGCTAATCCATTCTTAGAGACTCAAGTAGTTAGAACCGATAAAGGTTTAGTCTCACACATAACACTAGATGTCAGCGATGCTAATCTCTATCCAGTCATTACAGATACAGGGAGTCAAACCTACGGTAAGTCTTTCTTATCTCCTAATGACACCATCACCTTAACTGTTAAGTTGGACGCAGGTCTTTACCTTGATACAACATTCCCTCTACTCCTTAGAGAAGACTATAATGGCACTGCACCCGTTGAGTTTGGTGATGGCACAAGCCAAGTCAGATCCCCTATACAATCTACCCTAACAAATCTACCCGCATGGGATTGGTATGAGGAAGTCACATTCACTGTTCGCAGACTCAGACGCTTCACAGATGTGTTCTCGAAGCTCATCTATGCGTTCGAGGGGTTTCGATACCTTTATGAGCAACGAGTTGGTCGAGTAGATAGTGTGGCTTACGCAAATGGTGTGATTACCCTTACACCACTCAAGGTTGATGGTGAGGGTGTTGCTGATGTTAATGGTACAGATACACAGGTAGGGGACTTTGCAAATGTTGTGTCTGTAGGAGATCAAGTACAGTGCGTTAATGCGTCTAACCTTGAGACTCTTTATTTGAGAATCCTTGAAGTTGGTTCTACGCTCAAATGTTCCGCAATCAGAGGTTCAGTCTCCGTTGTTTCCAACGGTGATGTTTTTAAGATCATCACTCGTGTTCCTCTTATCCCCGAACTACAAGCGTTCGATCAGTTTATTGAACATGGCTTCACAGAGGTTCATTCTACAACGCCACAGGCTGGTATCTCTGTCGGGTTTGAGAATATACTTACAGACACTAACGCTGACTTCATCTCACTTGGTGTAGCAACAGGTGATTTCTTAGTTATCGACCCTCAAGGAGAGTTGGCAGGTTCTAACCCGACCGAATATGGATCACCACCTAAAGGAGATAATGGAGATGGTACTGTAGGGTCATCTCATGTTCTTGATGACAATAGGGGAGCTTACAAGGTGGTATCTGTAGATGATGCTAACACACTTGCTGTTGAGTTTTATGCAGGGGATAGTGGAACTGCTAGAACAACTTATAAACTCTTGCCCTCTGTTAATGGGGATGACGCTCAACCATTGCGTGAGACTTCTAGTATAGTCGGTAGCTCCTATGCGACAACCAATCACTCGATCCATCCATTCTCTTATCGTATCCTTAGACGGAAGACCACTCTTGGGGAGTCGCTTGCAGGTTCGTTCTTGTTCTTTAGGGAGAGGACGCTTTCATGGGTAGAGGTTATTCGTTCTTTCAACGCACTCCCTACTCAGCCATACACATGGTCGCAATATGAAACCGAGAACTTGATTGATAGCGTAGGTGTTGCAGACCTCAGTCACCCATCTAATGATCTCTTATTACAAAACATCTTAGGTAATGAAGTTCCCAATCCTTTTGAGAACAATGAAACTTGTTTATCTGTATATGATAGGCGAATGTTGATTGAAGACCCGAAGATGGCAGAAGAGGGGTATGGGACACCCGAAGAGGGCATCCCAACGGTGCTTGAAAATGATATATCTTCTATGAACGCTAGAGATAATAGGTACGCATGGATTTCTGTTCGTACCGATCAAGTAAACGGCACTCTCTCTAAACTTAGTAGGGTGAATCTTAACAACCCCGATGACACAGCATTGGAGGACATCAAATGAGTAATGAAAATAAATGGACTAGAACACCCGAAGAGCCAAACCTTAATGGCACAGAGGTAGGGAAGCTCTTAGATAACTTAAAGACGCTTCAAGCACACTACGAGGGTAAGCTACAAGGGGATTTAGGTAACTTAGCTGTTCTTGAACAAGCACTCGCTAAGTGGGAACTACAAAAAAGAAATAGAAAGGTAGACCCCAATGGCTGAGGACAACCCCACTTTTACCGTCAAAGCTCCAGGCTTTAACACTTGGGGTAATGTCGGTATTTCAAAAGACAACGATTTTTATAAGCTCTTAGACGAAACCAAAGAGAAAACGGATGCTGTCTTTGAGGTCGTCAATCTTGTTTTTGATCTAGTCAACTCTGCGTTAGATTTTATTGCTTCCCTACTGATTGACTTCACTAATCCTTTGAAGCCCATCATTGAAGCAATCATCGCTTTCTTAGACTCTTTTATCTCTGACCTTCGCAACTTTGGCTGGTATCTTACTTACGATAAAAAACAGTTTAAAAACCCAGCTGAAAAACTACTCGGTGGATATCCTGCATTTGAAAGTCGAATAATTGAAAAGCTGTTAAAGATCAAAGATCCTACTCGACCTAACTTCTCTCCCGAAAGTAAAGTGTTCGCAATGACCTTCTTTGCAGGAGCAGACGCATCATCACTAGGTGCGATTATTTCGGCTATAAAGAAGTTACTTAAACTTTTCCTCACCCTTAAAGGTCCGAGCGATAAGGCTGAAGCCCCCATCAACTTACAGGTCGGTTATTACAATGATGTTGTAGGTAGCATCGAGATACCAAATGTGTATAAACCCGATGGGGTAAGGGTTAAATGGAATCTACCTCCCCCTCCCTCAACAAATAAGATCCTGCCCAAGTCGTTCATACTACCAGATTATTTCTTATTCTCTGTGGCTACTCGACAGGCAACCGAACGAATCGCTTACATCAACAGAAAACCGAGAGATCCTTATGATGAGGTGGGTATAGACGCATTCGGACCAGAAAAGTCTACCGTTCAAGAATTAATAGGGGATCTAGACGCTAGACTATGGCCTCTCATCAAGACTGACAGTGAGTTCACTAAGCTCGATGAGTCTAAAGTTCTTGAACGACTTGATCAGATGCCCGATGGGATTGGCACTCTAGGGTCGTTCATCTTAAAGGGAGATGATGACTATTACCTCAACAAGATTGGAGAGGAGAAAATCTCTGATGTTTATAGGTGTTTCGTATATGGAAGTGGTGGGGGAGCATTGTTTGGAGACAATGACTTCTCTTTCGACATCCCCCTAGAATCCCTAAAGATCAATGACAGTTTAGCGTCAGAGTATTTCATCACGATATATTCTCTCACAATGGAATCAAACGACTATGACTCTATATCTAAGAAAAAGAAGGATCTGCCAAGTGGGGGGCTGAACATAAGAGTAGGCACACACGAACTAGTAGAAACAGGCGAATTTCTTATTAATAAGCCGTGGGGGAACAAATATTATCTAGGGATAGAAGCTGGAGAACTGTCTAAGCCCTCAGCCACAGTAGTAGTTAAAAGCCCATCTGAGATACGAGAAAAATACCTCAAAGCAGTTAAGTTTTATTTCCTCGCTCACTTATTGGCACAGCCATATATTGAAAGCCACAAAGCAAAACTTGGGTATGAAAATCCTGTGGGTAAAGAGGAAACACTCTTAAAAGAGTTCGCAGAAAGCATCGAAGGAAAACATCTCCATCAAAATAAGCAGAGTCGTAAAGTATTTGCTTTAGGTATCCAAGAATGGCTAAGAAAGATCATGATTAGGTTTAAGGAGGGTATGCCCTCAGATGCGACTCTTAGGTCTTTATCTAATAGCCTAGATAAGATCAACAGTTTCCCTCTTGACTTGGAGGTGCTGGTAAAGAATGAGGTAGAAGGAGAGCATCATGATTTAGATCTTTATCCAGATCTTAGGTCGGTTCTAGATAGCATCAAAAACATTGAAATAGAACAGGAACTTATAACTTCTAACTACGATGGAGTTGCACAGTTCATGTATGCAGGTACTAAACCAAAGTATAAGGCTTCAGACTTCATGCACGATAAATGGCCAGAGAGTAAACAACCTGTGATCTTTGACGATGCCATGACTGGGTTTGTAGGTCACCTCATCTTCCACAAAGAGTTCAGAGAAACATTCAGACTCGCACAAAGAGTGGTGACCCTAAGCCCTCCTTCTGTTGGAGGAGGGGAATGGCTAAACCAACGACCTTTTAGAGACTCCGACCTAAGTGCTTTGACTAACTTTATAGACACAGTTAAAAAGTACATGGAAGGATTTCTTAAAGGTCTTGAGGGGATTGTCGCTCAAATACTGAAGTTCATCCATATGTTGAAAACTAGGATAGCTCAAGTGCAGGCGATCATAGCGAGAATAAAAGCTCTCATAGACTTAATACTGAGCTTCAGATTTCCTGCTGGTCTATATGGCACATTCCATTTAGCTGATGGTACAGCGGGTCTTGTTTCAGCATTACAACAGTCCGAAGATAAGCCCGACATAGGTACTAGTGGTTATGGGACTGGTGTAATGGTGGTTGCAGGTGGTGTTCCTACTATACTTATTGATTTTTTGATCGCCCTTATGGGTGGAGAGGGAGAGGAATAATGAGCTTCGGTTGGAACTGTATGTTTCGTAAAGGACAGTGGCTAGAGTTTAGACGCTTTGTCCTTCTTCAAAGACAGAATGTAGGTTATCGTATCAACTACATAAATAAAGAGATTAGTCATATAGGAGAAATACGCATCTCTTATGAAAAGGTAGGTGAAGGCGAGGATCAAAGAGTAACAGAAAAAAGAGTGGGTCTTGAAGTTGGCGTGAACTCGGTTCTCGGCAAACTCTTAAAAGCATATATCGCACAGGGTGGAAATCCTTTTGACATCTCTATGTTTTTAAAGCCAGATTCTTATCAATGGGTAGAGAGAGAGGTAGAGGCAAGTAGTGAGCAAGGTACAGTCACTGACTCTCAAGGGAACACACAAAATGTGTATAAAAGTTATGATCTGCCCTATGGTGGTACTTTGTGGCCTAGAACAGCAACGGCTGAAGAATCCGAACAAGTAGACACATCGGGTTGGTTACCTCTACTAAAGTATCCAGGGTGGAGACTAGGTGGTAGTAATAAAAGCATTTACCCTAGAGCCGATGAGATAGGTGGGGTGATCTACCATGCTCGTAAATGGGCGACACAAGAAATATCTCATTTAAGGAACAACCTAGAAGCGAGGATCATCAAGCTCTGTGATTTAAGAGAACAACTCTTAATTGAGAGGGATGATCTCTTATTTAACGCTCTTTCTGGCACTGCGTCTAAACTAGCTCCTTATGATCCTAACATACAACTTGATGAGGTACATCTTTCACACATCGTGACCAACATAGATCTCAACTACTTTGAGGCTATGGATCAAGAACAGATAGATCAGATTGAAGGCCCTCCTGCTCCGAACACTGTTGACCGAGTTGCTTCAAGCGTACCCGACTTTAGCAAACTGAGGGATCGAGGACCAGAACCTTATTATAAATCGTTGCTTGACGATTATGAGAATGGTGAAGAAGATAACACAGCTCTATGATTTCTCTTGCTACAAATAAAATCGACTTCAAAAGAGGATGGTCTGATAAAGCCTTAGATGCGTTTCAAAAAGGCAAATGTAATATGTGTCTCATGTATTTCTCTGTAGGATTAATAGAGAGTGGATTCAAAAAGAACGGAGAGTATGCTGGAATGGAGCGTTGGTATTTAGCTGATACGGATATCTATATCTTAGTTAATACAAATACTTCCACTTGGGGATTCAATAATCATAGTCACTACCTCATAAAGGATTCTAAAGACTTCTTCGACATCATTCGGAAAGTTTGGGATGAGAGGACCAAACCTGTCGAATAGTTACTAATACAAGATCTCCGTTCTCTCGAAAGCGACTACGAAGAGTCCAAGCCATGTCTAGCGACTGATGGCTTTCATCATCACTGACAAATAAAACTTTACATTGAGTGTCTGTGCTAAACTTCACATAGATTAAAATTTGTCCCTTACACCCTTTCATGATGTATTCTTTAGGTGAAGCACTTTGCGTTATAGCAAACCCACAATCCGACAACACTTCTTTAAGGTAATCCCATGAGTGTATGTGAGGATTAGGATGCTCACATTTACGCTTACCATTTATTCTCTGTGTGAACATCGCCATGCCTAAAAGTCGGAGACAAGATATAAGAGAGTTCTTAGTGATACACTTTAAAAGTGAATCACAACCACAGACTGTGGAGAACTGTCTGAACGCTTATATCATACAGAGAGATTTGGGTGGAGACTATAAACTCAAAACCAACGAGGTTAAAACATCAAAACCCACTAGCAAAAAGTCTCGTGTTCGACTCAGAGATCAGATCGCCCAAGAGCTAGGTGTGGTGAAGCAAATGGGTTTGATATGCCGTCTAAGATATGGTGTCTATGTTAAGAAGTACCCACCTAGCAGATCACCTTAAACGCTTATTGATCTCCCTAACTAATGCAGAAGCGTCATCCTCTGGTTTAAAGTTCGTGTCTAACTCAAAGTTAAACTTCCTGTCTCTGGAACTCACAACCCAATTACCTTTAAAATCATCATACTCGATTTCGATCATTTCCGTTAGACTCAAACCCTTGCTCGGATAGATTTCGCCACGACCAATGTTTGAGTGTCCAAAAGTATAGTTTTGGAAATGGCAGTCTGTAAAAGGTTGTTTCTCTTCTAGGAGAGAAACTACTTTTTTGCCATCGTAATGAACCATCACATAGTCCTTAGTCTTAAAACGACCAGTGATTTCTACCTCCCCACTATTCCCGTCTTGCTTCTTGAACTCAACACTAGAGACATCCCAATCAACACCTGGGTTGTTCTCTTTGAGGTAACCAATCACATTTTCTTCTATTTCAGAAGCTGTCTCAAAGTACATCTCACTAGAGATAGGTAGCAACTGAGCTGACTTTTCAAGTCTGGCGACTCTTGATTCAAGGTCATTAATGATTTCTGAAGCTGATCTTCTCATGGGTCATTCTCAATTCTTTCTATACTCAGCTATAGCAGGTGTAAAATACTCCGATAAAATAACCTCTGAGACTAACCCCTTGCGTGTACTCTTGACTCGACCCAAAGTGTCTCGTAATTGTCTAATTTTTGATTCCATACAAAGACATATATTAGACCCTTTACCAAAATCTTCAGCGTCTAGCTCTAACCAGAAATCAATCTCGTATTTTATTCCCTTTATCATGAAAGAAACATCACCCCCCCCAAGTATGCTTTGAGAAATTTTCTCGTTATACATAGTCCCAATATTCATATCACTGCTGTTCATATGGAAGTTGTGTACTTTAATGTTTGTCGCACCTTTAGATTTAAGTGCTTTCATCATTTGTTTAGGGAAAGTCTTTTGTATTTCAATGTCCACACCCCTCGCATACGATAAAAGATATTTTCTCTGTTCATTTAAGTCGCCATAGTCATAAGGATAGCCATCGTCTTCTGGATTGCCCTCCTCGTCTTCTGGATAGGATCGTTTTTCAAGTCTAGCGACTCTAGTTTCAAGATTACGGATTATTTCTGATGCTGATCTTCTCATAATGGACACACCTTTCATCTAAAAGATGACGACAATAAATAAACTACTAATCATTGGTTTCACACAAGCCCCACCTAAAACAACCGATTTCATCTCTTCCTAGTTGTTCATCTGTGAAAAGTTCTTGTAATCCGTCTTGTTTCCCTTTAGCCCAAGATACCGCTTGCCTTATGTTTCCTTTCTTGAAGAAAGTGGCTTGACTCCCTCGCTCCTCAGATACTCTCTTCTCTAAGTTCTCTAAGTAGTCTATACGATCTGGATCTATTCTAGCCATATTACGAATGTCTGCTTTATTGGAGTATATACAAGGCCAACATCCAACTCTACTAGAACCCTTTAGATATAGAGGGTTTGGAGAAACACCGTTTTTCTGATGAATGTAAATCACATCTTCTTCTGACCATTCTAAAATAGGTCTGATTTGTGTCGCTTCGTCTTGCTCCTCTACATATCCAAAAGTAGATCTTCTGATCGACTCCCCTCTTCTAATACCTGTGATGTTAATGGGGAACTTTCGGTTCTTTAAGAAAACCTCCACTGCGTAAGTTCGATAACTTACAAGTTTAAGCTCATTAGTACACCATTTTAAGCGTCCATTCGGGAACATTTTTTTCTGTAATACAGCACTCTCCATACCATAAGCATGATCTTGGTAGTTGAGTTTTTCATTTTGAAGTTTGACTACTTCAACCCCCAAAATATCACTAAGGGTATCTACATACTTATATGTCAAAGGGTGTTCCCACCCAGTGTCGCAAAACACTGGAGTGAAAGGTATGTTATGTGTTTTTAACAACAACCCGACTGCTGTAGAGTCTTTTCCCCCACTACAACTTAAGATTAGAGGTCGATCTGTTTCTTTTAAGAATGCTATCGTTTCTTTTTCAGTGTTTAGTTCTAATGTCATTGTTCTACCTTTTTAAGAAGAGGTTTAATGACATTATACTATTTAAGGTTTAATGACATTATTATACTATTTAAGGTTTAAAATAATCGAATAACCTTTTCCAATCAAGAGGGTGTTTTAATCTGCCGAACTAGTTGTAAGCGATCTTTTGGATCATCTGGTAGGAGATGTGACATCCAACTTGGTGGATTTAATAATACAGTCTTCTCATAGGTCTAGTGATTGGGCTTGGTCTTCTAACAAAACCATCGTCAAGTCTAGCAAATCTTTTCTTTTCAACAGGGTACTTTTTAACTTTAGCTCTGTACTTTGTACCTAACTTGCCCTCTACTTTACCTAGAACTTCACCTCTAGCGATTTCTACAGCCTTAACACCTGCTGGGTTCGCCAACTTACCATAAGCACTTGCACCCACAAAAAGACCTGTATCTTGATCTTCCCAAAGAACAAAGAAATGGAACTGACCTGCTCTTGAACCTACTCCCTCTAAATACATTGTACCAATCTCATTATAGTTAGATACACCTGTTTTACTTTCAAGTGCTTGGTAAGCCGATCTGGATAACGCTTCTGTTTTTGATAAATTATCAGAAGAAATCTCGTTATCAAGTTCCTTTTGTTTCTTATAGTTCTCTCTTCTTCTTGCCTTATCTTCACCCATAGCTTTAGGTTTCGATCTTGGTTCTCTCAAAAACCACCCTTGATCTTCGGCGTGTTCAGCTTCGCCCACATAACCAGGTTTACCAGACTTTCCCCAACACTCTTTGTGGAAAACTGAAAAAGGAGCATTTTTCGCACTGCCGAGAGGTAGTCGTTTACCATTCATATTATAGTATCCGTCATAAGCCTCATCAATCTCAACTTTGCCGTTTGGGTGGACAACGACCAACTCACTCATCCATTTAGACTTATCAGACCATGCTTTAGGTTGTTTTGGAGTACGAACACCTGGGATAACAGGTAGGGGTGTTGTGTCCCATTTAAAGTGGGAAATGATAGACTTGCCACAAGCCATACATTTCCAAGAACTGAACCCTGCTGTTTTTTCAAGACGAGCGACCCTTGTTTCAAGATTATGGATAATTTCTGATGCTGATCTTCTCATAATGGTTTTCTCCTTTGGGTTTAAATCATATAAACATGGTGACCAATAAACAAATTACAAAAGGATTTGAATCATGACGAGAGGTAGAAATAAAACACCCGCAGAGAGAGCGTTGGAGGTCATCTGTACTATGGCTGGTGTCTCATTTGAAGAGTTCGAGGAGCAACTTAAGAAGTCTCAAGGAAACACAGCGACTGAGAGAGCGTTTCCCGAATCCTCATATAAAATGGTCAAGACGAACTACTTTAAGAACAGTTCAATCAGCCAACAGGAATGGAAAGACCTGTATCAGCACATCACCAACCCGAAGAGCAACTTTGGGGCTAACTAATGCCTTTAATCATATAAGAAAGATATCTACAAACCACTACTGTTCCAATATGAGAAACAGGAGATGAAAATATGAGTAATAACTTTAGACCCAAGCGAGGTTCAAGTTTCTTCCTTAAATCAATGCCCCGATCACAGTATGCGTTCGGGATCTGTCTGTCCTCTAAGTCTGATGAAGATGACGAGTATAAGATCATTCGCACAGATTTTGCAGATAATCCTTCGGAAGCTCTCAAACTCGCACTCGTACACACAGATATGTTCGACTTCCAAGACACTGACCTTTACGGTGTGGTCGAGTGGGATAAGACGATTGTTAAATCTCTGTCCCGTAAGCAACTTTTTGGTAAAGGTCTTGAGGTTCGTTTACTCACACATGACCAAGAGCAACCCTCCCCTTTTGTCGAGGAAAGCGTAGAAACTCTCTTCATCGAGGATTAGGTTTGTAACCCCTTGTCTATTAAGTCTTGAAAGGACAACACTATGAAAACACTTACACTTTTTTTTCTTCTTCTTTCCACTGCCTGTACCGATGCTACTTGGGATAAGTACGCTGTCTTAGGGAATAAGGCAGAGGTCAAGTGCTACTCTGGCCCCTTGCTTATCTTTCATGGGGTCAGCACAGGAAAGATAAGCAATGAGCAAAACAGCGATGGCTACTTTGCTCGATGGAATGTCATCTCTGTAGACGGAAAATGGAAACACATCGACACTACTAAGCCTGTTAGTGCAGGTGTAAGTGGGAACTGCACAATCATCTACATCGACTAAGCAAGGATCTTATTCATATCACTATATAAAGGAGAACCGAATATGAACCAGCAAGCCATTGACGCAAAGATCAAAGAGACACAATCTAAGATCAAAGAGTTGCATCCCAACTCTTGCACCTCATGTTCGGGTAGAGGTGGTCGGATAGTCCCTTCTTGGGAAGACAGTCGAGACATCGTACTATGTGGTGGGTGTGTCCTCAAAGGACTTGACCCCCTCGACATGACCAAAGATCTCATCCCCTTTGATTATGAGGGGGAGTACGGTACAGAATATATCGAGGAATGCATCCTTGATGGATATGACCCCCGTGAGGTCTCTGAAATGAATGGTCTTGAACTAGAGGATCACTATAAAAATTGCACCTCACCAACTCTAAGTGAGGGGATACTTTATGGGGCGTGGACAGGATTGCCTACCTTAGTTCAAAATCTGCTCGACCTAAAAGAAGAGATTCATCAAATACAAAAGAGGTATGCGAACCTCGTATTATCGGAGGACATAAAATGAAAGAGATCAAAGCAAAAATCCAAGACATAATGGAAGCCTACCCTAACATGAACATTGAGGGTATCTCACTGCCCATATTGTACACTAAGAGGGAGTCTCCTGCTCAACGCAAAGAACGACTCCAAATGCTTCGAGAATCTCTCTTAACTGATGTTGGGTGTGTAGAGGTGGCTACTGTCATAAAGTGGCTCAGAACCTCAAATAAGGCTCGTAGAACTAAACTGATGAACACTAAGTACAGTAGCTTTGGTCTAAAGACTTATGTAGAACAAGATATGGGTGTTGGAATCTCTAATGGTTCATTCATCGTAGGGGCGATGATTTGTGGATGCCGAGCCGAGCAAGTAAAAGCCTCAGAGAACGCACACCTCAACTTAAGGGTTAAAGGTTAGCCCTCAACTCTTAGGGAGATCTCATCTCGAAGAACAGGTTCAACTAAAGCAAAGATCGCTTCATCTAAAGACTCGTGTGTGGATTTATTCTCAAGGTAGACAACAACCCACTCTGAGGCATCCCTCCTAAGCACCACACTCAAACCTCGCTCGGTAATCAATGTGATGGAGGTAGGGGAGAGGTTTAAACGCACCCTAAGAGCAGTTTCTACCCCCCCTCTAGGGAAACTACCCAATGGGGCAGAAAACAAGCTCTTAACGATTTTTATGGCTTCATTTAGTGTTCTCATAGACACCTCCTTCATATAAGGATTGATGATAGATAATCTATGAGGAGATAGAGTAATGTGTAACCCCTTATCTATGAGATAATATAAGGGGTCGATAACCGACCACACCACTCCCAAACGGAGAACAAAATGAATACTCTAAAAACCAAAATCGCATCCAGCCTCTCAGTCACCTCAGCCATCATGCTAGTGATCATCCCGATGGTCATGGTTGTGTCTTGCATAGACACATTCAATAATGATTTGGGGGGGATCGAGGACGAGATTAGAGAGATCAACCGATCTGTCCAAGCTCAGATGTATGTCTGTGATGGTATCGAAGAGCCTGTCTACTATCGGGGGAGGAAAAGGTACAACGGGAATCACACCCGTTATCACAGGTACCAGTCAACAACGACTGGTCAAATGTATCGCCCCCGCCACAGACCCATCTGTCAAGAGTTAGGGGAAAGACCTTTCACAGAAGATAACCTTGAGCGAATCGCACAACTCAACTCTGAGATTTGCAAGGAAGGTGACGACCTATGGTACAGAAACTTGTGGTTCATCTGTCTTTGGGTCTTCTTCCTTGGATTCAATTTCTACCTCCATAGGGGAGATCGTAAACAACCTCGATTATAATGTTAAGGGGTGATCGCTAGGTTCTGACCTCTAGGTGGGCAGAAGGTCAAGAAAGGTATCCCCAAAATTGGATGGATGTCCGACCCACATATGATAGGGCCAACTGACGCTCCTGGCGAACCAATCACTACAGATGCTCCACTGATAGACACATTAGCGTTTCCCCTTAACGCAACCACATTAGCTGTCATCGCAATGACTGTACCTGCTGTGGCTACAACTGCACCAGCAGGAGCAAGGAACTTAGTGCCTGTAGGATCAGTCATTTGAACAGTCGTTCCCACAACTGTTTGGTCAGACCCTGCCACAATGGTTTTAGTCTCTGTACCTACAGCAATCGTCTTAGTGTTCGTAGCAGGCCCAATGTATATTTCTGACTTACCTCCAAACGCATTGGTGTATGAGTCAGAGGGTAAACCTGCACCACCCGTTACAGGAGACTCGGTTACTGTTACTTTACGAGCTGGTGATGCCAACGCATTAAACCCTGCTGGTCCTCCACACACTTGCTCAAAGCTACCCATTGAGGATTGCTTAATCGTGTCTGCTGTCTGTGATAATCCTGCACCAGTATTAAACTCCATTTGATCTGACGAAGCTAACCTTACTTGACCGACCTGTGAGAAATCTACAATAGGAGCTTTGAACGCTATTGCTGTACCCGACTGTATGCTAATCCTTTTAGTTCCTTTGATGATGACTGATACTGAAGCATCCGAACCATCTAAGGGATCTCCCTCCTCACTACCCGAACCATTGACTTCAACAGCCCCTAAAGAGCTAATGGTCGTCTTTGTTGTGGTTGCGAAGGTTGATTTATCACTCTGCACAAGCAGGTCATTATTAACCTCTAACAACGCTCCACCCTCTACTCTAGCTTCCATAGCATCTTGTGAAGGACTAGAAATGTTAGCCTTGAACTTCCCTCCTTTTGTGAAGGACACAAAAGAGTCGGCTATATTAGGTACGACAGGTGTAACTCTTAAAAGAGTAGCGGCATGATCCGAGAATGGTGTAGATTCATTCGCCACACCAAGCGTTGTTAAAGAAGGTACGACAGGTAGTCCGTAGTCCTCTTTACCCTTCGCTGAAAAAGCATCGTTGCCTACAGGTGTTCCTAACACCCACTCAATAAATGGAGGTGCGTTATTTACATCAGGTCGATTACTTGCCCTATCGGAATCAAACCCATCTGTCTGTTCTGTCACAGGCAGACTTCCATCTGCCGTGTGATTCATTTCTATACGATACTCGGTAAAGGCTAGACCGTTATTAAAAGCATTTTTACCAAACTCATTACCAACACGAAGGATAGACTTCCCACCATAAATGATGTCGCCTTCTCTGTTTAACTCATCATAGTTCTCATCCACAAACCCTGCGTTATACAAGAATACATACGGATCTAAATGCGTAGGGAAATCCCCATTAAAACCAGTACGCTCTCCCTCAATGTTTACACCTAACCCGTCAAAATCTTCTCTTTGAAAAACTGGGTGGGGCTGTAGTTCTCCTTGTTCTAAAGGGTTCTTGAAACCCTCACCACCACTGAAAGGGTTATAAGGATTACCCTCAGAGTCTATCTGTATGTCGGCATCCCACTTGATCCCGTCAGAGAACATCTCTCTCGGTAGAGTTCTAGCATCTCTCTGAACCATGCCTGCGTACACCCTAGCTCCCGACATCGCATGGAACTGTTGTAAAGACCTCATCACAATCGCTTGGTCTTGATCCCTTATGATGATCTCATTGGCTCTCCTATTACTCAATAGAACGCTCTCATCAAGTACCATATCAGCCCCTTGAGATGAACTCGCTCCTATATTGCCAGGTGAGAAATGTCTCATCTTATGTCGAACACGCTGATGGAAGTTTTGGACAATCTGTCTGTTCTTATTGTCCTCTAGGACACCCTCTTGAGGATCAAACCCTTGAGTCATGTGCCAATCATGTCTAACCCAAGGTGTTGAAGGCCACCACGCTAATATCGCAGGTGTCTTACCCGCTGTACCTGCTCTCGTGTCATTCGCAAACCAACCCACAACACACTGATCCCCTATCTCTGGTATACCTCCCATAAAGTGTCGGTTGCCCATAGAGGGCATCAATAACTCAACCCCTGTTAAAGCTCTCGTGTCCGCACCACTCCCGTTAAGGATTTCTAAAGTGCATCTCATCTCCTCCCAATGCATCTCTACAATCTGTGCAATGCACATAGAGAGAGCTGACCAACCCCTACTTGAATCAGCAGACTTACTCTCAATCGCTTTCTGTTCCCTCATTAAATTTACATCAGTCATTATCATCTCCTCCTACTCGTTTTGAGGCGGCTTTAATTGCTTTTGCTTGATCACTTAGTTGATCTAAACCTGCACTTGCACTTGAAACTGCTCCTGCAAATGGATTTCTAAACGATGTCTGTAAGGTATCTGCGTCTTCATCTACCTCAGTAAATGAAGATAGCAAGCGATTGTTACCTCGATTGTTAAAATCAAATCCATCACCAAAACCACTTGAAGTAGCAAAACCCCCTTGACCTGGTGGCACTCTCTCGATATTTTCACCTCGTAAAGCTGTCTGATGCTCTCTCCATTCAACTGATTTCTTCTCGGTCATATTTCTAATGCCTCTCAGTGCTGGGTTCTCAATCTCTAAGAAGTTGTCTAAGTCTAATGACCCCTCCAATAAGATTGCGTCTGTGCTGTGTATTCTACATTCGCAAACCACATTCCCATCTTCACTAGGGTAAATCTCTGAAAGAGCTGAAGGGATGTTCGTAATGATCTGTTCATCACTACGAGTCATTAACCTATTCGCTAACACACTCGCATCATCCTTGGTTATTGCGTTATCATCTGTATCTCGTTTTTCTGCGTCTAACCCTAACCCAACCCTAAGACGATCTCTATCTTCTGCTGATAGAGACATTACTCTGCGTATATACTGTTGCTTCAATCTCTTTCTAAAATCTGTTTGGTTACTGGCTTCATCTAAGTTATCCATCGCTTCATCTAACCCTTTCGGAGTCAATACCTGTGAGGGATCTTGCCTTAAAAGAGCGTCAAATAATGTGCCTCTTGAGGGGCTTAAACCACGACCATATTGATACGCCCCAAATACCTCATACCCCTTAGCATCAGAAATAGGGAAGATTGGTGTGATGGTAGGAGTCGTATCTTTTTTCGTTGTGTATGTAGTCCCACTGAGTTCTACCGTACCCAAATCTGCTGTAGGGAGGATCGTATTTGGTTTAATCGTTCTATATACAAAACCCCTCACCGCAGTTATTAACTCTTCTTGCGTTTTGACATTTGCTTCTGTGGGGTTTGCAGTTAGCTCTTTCCATTTATCTTCATTGTACGCAAGCTTTACTTTCTCTTTAGTCAACTTTCTAAGAGCATATACGATGACGGAAGCAAAGTGGCTGGCCAACGAGTTTGTATTTGTGACTACTTTACCCGCCCGACTCCGTTTAGCAGTTGGAGGGAACTTAATGTCTAGTCCTGTACTTTTACTTTTTTTAGAAGAGGCTAAGGTTTCCGTTGTTCCTGCAAAGATCTCTGTACCATTTGCAAAGTAATCACTTGCTTCTGCACTATCCCAATTCGCTACAGGAAAGTCGATTCTAAGAAGAGGTACTTTCAGTTTGTCTATTTTAGGGTCTGCTGATGCATTGAAGAATCTTTCAATGATAGTACCAGCCTTTGTATTTTGATTGAAGTTTTTTGCTTTAAGCAATGCACCTTTAATATGTCTATACAAACCCTCCCAATACTCAGTTCCTGGTTTATAGTTCCTTTGAAACCAAACCTGTGAGATTTTAAGTATAGGGCCTTTTGACTTACTTACAGAGAATTGACTAGTAACTTGAAAAGACAAAGATGTGATGTCTTTAGTCGGCACATACTCTACACCATTAGAATACATTGTTTTCGTCATCAAACCCCTAACGATCTGTCCACGAGTGGATGAATCATTGCCGAAGACAACGGTATCCCCATCTCCATCGGGTTTAGCCTTGACTACATTATCCTTAACAGTGTCGGGTACATTGTCATTGAAACGAAGTTCGGGAACTTCTCTTTGTGTGTCTATGTTGTACTCAGTCAACTCTGGACCTTGATGTTCGGGACTTGGGTGTGATGATGAATAGTATCTAAAGTAACCCTGTGCTTTCGGAACAAAGCTCGATTTCTTATCCGAGAGAGCTGACATCAAGTTCTGTAAGGGAGAGTTGCTAGGATTACGACCCTGTGGTGATTGGATAAGGTAAATAAGGTCAAGGATCGTAGCTGTATTAGATTCCCCTGTAGGGTTGGGGTTTTTCTTTGTGCCTGCTTCACCATAGACACCTGCTGTACCTACTGCCTTCTGGATGTCGCCCTGTACTGATTCCAATCTATTAGCTTCTTTTTTCCTTGCTTTTTCAACCTTCGCGGATTGACCCCCTTTCCCTATCGCCAATGCGGCATTCCCTGCGTCCTTACGAGATTTATCCGTAATCGTCTTTAACTCTGCTGTGCCTGCAATCTCACCCTTCACTAAAGGAAGCACTACTTTTCTTGGTGCAGACCCATCACTTGAAGGGACCATTAAAAACCAAGGGCCTTTACGAAGATCCACATTAGGCTCTGCATTGAGAATACCCAATCGCATACCCTCATTGATAATCATGTTCCTATAACGCACACGCTCCTTTGGTTTTTTACCTCCTATGTTATGGAAGTCTGGTGTATAGAACAACATACTTGGACTAATGTTCTGGTGGTCAAAAGCCATGACCACATTGGGGAATCCAGTGATCTTTTTATAAGCAACATCACTGTCTTGTGATTGAGCATTAATTTGTCTGCTACCCTCATCTGTTCGATCATACCTCTTGTAAATATATCTTTCGGGTAACTCGGTGCGACCTAGATCTACTGCACGAGAAGGATCATCCCTATACTTAACTGAAGCATCTCCTGGTGGAATAAACTTTTTACGCTGACAAGTTAAGGTAAGCGATGTCGTGCATGAGCCACCATAACTGAATGAATGATTGATTGATTCCACATAATAATAGCAATCGTTCTCCTCAATGTAGACAGGATATCCTGCTTTCATTTCGGGTCTTAGAGGAATGGTCACACTACACCCCTCTGTCGTCTTATTTTGCTTGTCTAATTCTACAGCCGCCGCATAGTATGCTTGCCTTCCATTACTGTAAAAAGATGAGTCAAAATCTTGACCCTTCCAACCATATTTGGCGACCAAAGCGTAGTCCACATAGACACCCTTAACACCCCATTCTCCTGTAGGGGCGACTCCATTAAAGTTCCTAAAGTGAGATCCCTTCATAGTAACATAAGTCGCTTCGGGTTCAGCATGGGTAAAACTAATGTCGATTATATCTTCTCTGTAAATGTTATAGACTCGATCAGAAGAGGTATCCATGTTGTACATAGGGGGTTTAAATACTAAGTCTCCATCCATGTCTTGGTAGAACTCATAGCCAGTTGCTTCACATACACGATTCGCTATGCTTTTCTTACTCTCCATGTTTGACTCAAAGAAAGAGATTTGACCAAATGAACCTAAGTCGGGTACGAAAGGTTTTAGTTGGAAAACACTCAACCCTTTCTTATCTTTCTCTGTTACTTTACCTAATAACCTCGCGTCCATTGTCCTTTGAACACGACCCTGTGTTGCGTTGTTATGTTCAAACGCTATCAAACCAGCCTTAACCATTCGAGAGAAAGAAATCCCTTTACTTTTCTCTTGTGAATAAGGTTTCTGTTGTTGTTTAATTACTCCCCTAAACTCAGCCTGCTTTTCACCTTTAGTCACAGTTTTATTCGCTACGATCTGTGTCTCTATCGCTGAATACATACGACCCGATGCACCATACATACGAAGCCCATACATACCATTCTTGAATCGTTGCTCTAAGTACCTAATCATCAATGAGTAAAGCTGAGGTCCTGTACCCGATCTCGCTTTAATGTTCGACTTCTTTGATAAAGCGAAACCAGTACCCTCTGCACTACCTCCTGAATCTAAGAACAAATCATAAATGACTTGGTGAGGGGTCATCCCTGTATATACATGACCTCTAAGATTAACTGAACCACGAGACATCGTAGGATCAGCGGCAAAGTATCCTTGCTGTGTATTGATCTGTTGGTTATCCCAAAAAGAGAGCATATTTCTCGTGGATATAGACACATCATACGCCCCGTCCGTTAGTGAGACATCAACTCCCGATATGACTCCATGAAAGACAGGGTAATAAGGTCGAATCTCAGTATCTGGTGCTGATAATGTTTCTCCATTCTCTAGGTCTATATTGTCAGCTTTTAAGGCAAGCTCTTTTACTTGGAAGAATCCCCTATAATAAACGAAAACCTCAATCCCCGATACGAGGATAAACTTACCGTCTTTATATACAGAGTCTCCATAAGCCCAAGGGATCTTCAAAGATATATCACAACCGTTAGATCCATCTACCCCACCACTTGCACTCACTGTAGTGATGAATCTTGAGAAATCAATCTTGTTCCTACAAGTTGGGCAACCAGGTAATGTTGTTTCACCATTAAAAGTAACGATGGCATCGGGAGTCCATGAACGAGTCTTTCGGTACTTATTTACAAAGTCTTCTGACCAGTTTCCTGCGTATGGTCTATTACTTACTTTCATATTAACTCCTTAAAAGCCACCTAGATCAACATCGCCTGCTATAGAAGATAAAGCGTCAAGGGTACTTTGACCAATCGAACTAGCACTGCTTCCTATATCACTGAGATCATCACCCATCTGACCTATGCTACCCACTTGATCGGCACTCGCTGAAGGTGGCTTCATAGGCAATAAATGAGACTTATATTCAAAGCCCTCTTGGGTGTGCTTAAACACCGTAAAGCTCATACTAAACTCAATCCCACCATGTGGTTGATCTTCGCTTAAAGAATACTCCATGCTCTTAAGACGACCTTCCCAAGTCTGTCCATCATAGTGAATACATTGTGTACCCACTGCATGATAAGCTCTCGACCTACCAAGAAGATCTACAATAGTCGCACTGTTCCTATATAAAGCGAGGATGGATGTTAGATTTCTGAACGCTAAACTATCTCTGCGACTCACATATTGTAAGCCAGATATGCCTTGAATGTTCCCGTCAAAGTCTGGTACTTCTACTTTATCTCTACCTGCTATAAATGCACCTATCGTACAGTTGATTGTGATCTCGGTTTGTTCCTCTCCCCAACGATGAAAGATAAAACCATAGCGAGTTACATCTCCATAACTCTGCCGATCTGTATAGTTAAAAGAAATAGAGTTAGGGTTGATAGCAAATACAATAGGGGGCAAGTCTAACATACGCCTGTGTTGTGCCATGATTGAACGGATCTGATCTCGGTCTGTAAACCCAGCATCTTGTCTTAACTCATTGTTCTCATCTCTTCTCGCTCCATCTATTGGTCTTAATGCGTAAGTAGGGAGATTAGGCTTGAACATCGCCACCTCTTTATTCTGCATTGAAGAAATCCTGCCCCTAGACTGACTGACACCACTAAAAGGCTGACCACTAGGGTTTTTTATATACTCACCAATGTAAGGTGGGTTTAGCCTCAATACAAAAGGAGACATGGATCTTAAATGTTCCATACGACCATGTTCTAAAGGGATCGCCCCTGGATTATCTTCGGGGAATAAAATAAACTCTTCTGTGGTTGGTAAGTCTACAAAGGGCTTTGTGTCTACTGTTGCTTTAGCCATGACTAAAACCTTTCTGAAGGCATTTGAGTTCTTACTCCATGATACTCCCTCTCCACTTGCATCGCCAAACTCACATTAAAACTGTAAGGTGTGTTTGCGTCATCTGTCACACTAAAAGACTGAAACCACCCGAACCATACCCCTCCGTCAAAGATCATCTTGATCTTACCTTGTACGATGACCCTACCTGTCTGATCATAGATCGACCCATTGTTATGAAAGAGAGCGAGTAGGTCGAGGTACTTATCATAAGTGATTGTCTCTCGTCTTGTGCCACCTATACTTGTTCCGATAGTTGTTTCTTTAAGTGGTGGAGGACCCATGAAATCAGTGTAAGTTGTCGATGTTTGAGAGTTAGGGGGGATTGTTACTGGGCCAGTCACTGCACTTAGACCAGTATAGGGTCTGATGAAAGCACCACTAGATGCTTCAAGTGATATGGTCGTAGGGTTATCTCCCCAATAGTATTCAATCCAACCACTCAGCGTGGGAGAAATCTCATGCTTCTTCTCGTATGAGAATGAGATGTTCTTCGGGTTTGCGTGTAAGGTCATCTTCACATCATCGGGCAACAAAGAGGTAACCCCATCGGGAGCGACTATATCAAAGACAAAAGGTCTAATACCTAGATTGGAATCGGCTATGTCTTTATGTGGTATGGGTGATTTAATCATCTAGTCCCTCCCATGATTTTATCTTGTGCTTTTTTGATTTCGTTCACAACTTGACGACCAGTGTCCACAGGGTTCTTTGATCCATCAACAGTGATTGAGATGTTAAAGTTCCCACCTCCACCTCCACCTCCATATTTAGAGATGGCTTGATCTACATAGTTATTGACAGCCCCACCTGGTTTGGTCATCGCCATTGCACCACCACCTAAAGGGGAGGGGAGATCTTGAGGGTCAATGCTCCAAAGATTGCCTCGTCCATCAAGCCAAAAGTCCTTCTTTTTTTTAGCTTTAGCTACTATTTTTTTAGCTTTAGTTTCTGCTGGAGTACCTGCTGTGTTACCTGCTGTAGTACCTGCTGGAGTACCTGCTGTGTTACCTGCTGGAGTACCTGCTGTAGGAGTTCCTGCTGTAGCAGGTGTAGAGTTAAAGCCTAATAGAGATCTTGCCGCTTGATTGCCAGTTAAAGCCCTACTATTAACCATACGCTGTATCCCCTCTTCTCCTTTTCTCTTTTGATAAGCGTCATAGACCTTTCCAGCGGAAGCCTCTTTACCTAAACCAAGCATATCTCGCATCTCTTGTATCTCTTTATCTTCCATTTCTTTTTGGGCCTGAATATACGCATTTTTTGCAGTTTCTTCCTCTATCTCTTGTCTTGCTTTAGCGTCTACCTTCGCTTGGTTTTGGAGGTCTGATTTCTTTAATGGAGCGTTTAACTCTGCGACTGCCTCTTTCGATAGTTCTGCATTTACATCCTTTTCACTTATGTTTTTTCCAATCTCCTTATCCCATACATCTTCAACTAAAGTTTTATCCTTTCCTTCCTTATCCTTCCCTATTAGTTTCCTGGTAGATTGACCCATCGCCATACCCTTAGAAGAAAGATCCAATCTCATTTCATTTTGTGCCATAAATTTCAATACTTCGGGAGACATTTCTTCTCTCTTTGTAGTAGTAATATACTTCATAAGATCACGATGCGTACCCCCTCCTATAATATCTGCGATAGGGGCAAACTGTTTAGCGATCTTATCCACTGCTTCCCCTAAAGCACCCTCCTCTTTACCTGTCCTCGCTCTTGTTTTTAGTGCTGTGTCGCCACTCAATCTTAGCATTTCCTCTTTGGTCTGAGTTCCAACTCCTAAATGATACGAGGTGGTCTGCAAGTTCCTTAACTGTTCTCTTGATCTACCCTCTCTTGCCTTTAACTCAACTAGATCTTTTTCTTTCTGAGCTAGTGCTTTTTGGTCAGCCTCATACTTTTTCTTCTCCTTACCGTCCATTTTCTTTTTAAAAGACAAACTGTGGAGTCTTTCTTTTTCAGCCTTAATCTTAGCTTCTTCTAACTTTTTCTCCTCAGATAGAGCTTGGACTCGCTCTCCCACGAGTTCTAAGGCATCTTTTCTGTTCTGTTTCTCAGCAGGATTAGCCCCCTTACCAGAGAAGAAAGACACCATATTATATATCCCACCCGAAATGTCATTCAAGATCCCTGCTATCGTGTTATTCAAGACATCGAATACAGAGGTAGTTGCTTTGATTCCTTCAGATAAATACTGCTCTTGGGTTTTAGCCGCTTCTTCTGGTTTGAGTCCTTCAAACTTAGCCTCGTCTTGTGCTTGCAAGTAATCAGAGAAGTTATCAACAGCCGTCTTAGTTGATAAGGAAATAAGTTTACCGTCTTTTGCTTCCAACCCTTGTTTCGCTAAGAAGGTCTTTTCCTCTGAAGTAAGTTTTCTATCGTCCTTATTAGCCACCTTAGCGATTTCTTCGGCTTTCCTCATATCACCCTTCATTGTTGTTTGAAGTTGGGCGAACGCTTCTATTTGCTCTTTAGTGACATCAAACTTAGTTAACATTTCTTTTGTAACCACGCCTGCATCATTTAAATCCTTGTCTCCAATCCTAGACTCGATCATAGAAAACTTAGTCTTTAAGTTTGCCGAGGCCCCCTGCTCTTCTTGAGCACCTTGCACCTCTGCCGATGTCGCTTTATCTTTTGTACCTCTAGCAAGCCTTATGAACTTATATAGTTGATCGGTGAACTCTCCAGTTGCATCCTCCCCCCCTACTTCTTTCATCCTCGAAAATAAGTCCTGTCTTCCCTTATTATCAAGATGTGCTAACTTTTTGATCAGATCTGCTTCATCTTCCGCACCTAGCGTTTTATCCTCCATAAGTTTTTGCATCATGCCCCCTTTCCCAGTCTCACCCCCGAAAGACTCCTTAAAGGATTTCCCAAACTTAATCGCTTCTACCTTTAATGTCTTTTTGACTTCCTTTGACTTGGCCAGCATATTACGCTTCATTTGTTCAAGGTATCCCTCACTTCTGAACCCAGAGAACAGAGATTGTAGAGCTTTATCTAGTCCACTCTTACCAAGGACAGAAGCGAATCTAAGGAATAAAGTACCAGCTTCTTTTGTTCTGTAGTTCATGTTCTCAAGTTGGTCAGTGAGTTCTTGTACCTTCTTGAAAAAGTTCCCTGTAGAGTAGCTTGATTGTAAAGCCATATCTCTAATGTTGGCAAAGTCTCCTGCCATTTTGCCAATAATAGAACCGTCTTTAGCAGACACCCCTAAGTCATGTGAAAACTTAGCCATGTACCCTTGGGCTTCGTCCATCGAGATACCAAGACCAAAAGCCATACCCTTAGCTGACTTCATGGCTTCTTTCATTTTCACCATGCTTGATTCTTCACCCCCAAACTGTTTGATACCCATATTCAAACTATTAAAACCAGCCACTAGAGCCATCGTATCTGCAAGGGGTATACCCATAGCGTTGGCAAAGTCTTTATCTCTAAAGGTGTCTCTTACTTTCTCAAGATTTTTCTGTGTGTCTCCTGTCCCTAATTTAATATCGTCAATCGCCACACCACCCTCTAAGAGAGCTTTATTTGCTTCGAGGACAGTTCCCTCTACGAACTGAAAGAGCTTTACGAGCATCATGATTGAGCCACCTATAACAGCAACCGTACTTACTACCTTAGACAGTCCACCGAGCATATCCGCAAACTCTTTACTTCCTTTACCTGCCCCCGCCTTTTCTTCTGCTTCACCTGCTTTCTCAGATAAAAACCCACCTAATGATTTAAGACCTCCTGCAAAAGTGTTACCCCAACTCTCAAGATCCTTAGCTCCCGAAGTGAAAGCACTAACTGACGCTTCAAACCTGTTAGAGAACTTTTCTTCTATCATAGCACCAGTTTTACCAAGTTCTTTGATACGCTCTTCTCGGTTCTCTAGCACTTTAGAGTATTGTAGGAGACTATGCTCTGCCCCCTTACCAAACTCAGCGGCATTCTTCTGCATCAGTTTAGCTTCTCTAGCCAACTTGTTTATTTCTTGATTGATTTTCCCAACGACCTTGAGCTGTGCGTCCCTCCCTTTTGCATTACCCTCTTGATCTAATTTGAGGAGCTTTTCCTTTGCCTCTCTAAGATTGTTAGTCGCCTCAACCTGTGCTTCTTGAGCTTGCTTTGCGGCTGTAATGATACGCATTGCAGATTTCTCATCGCCTGCCCTAAGAGTCTTGTCGATGAGTTTGTCTTGTTCTTTAAGGACAGCTTGTAGGTCTTTAATCGACCCGATTGACCCCTTTAATATGTCAGACTGACCAGACTCGTTGATCTCTTTAAGAACAGTTGAAAAAATGTCCGTTAACTCTGTAGTGTTAGCCATGATCTTACCTCTCTAACTTCGGTAAAGGTCTGTTCGCAATCTGCTCTTGCAAAGATGGCATCTTGCCACCAGGGACTTGTTGTGACTTAAAGTATCTCTTGGAAAGATGTTCAGAGTATTCTTGACCTTCATCAAAGTTAATCGTGCTTCGTTCTCTTCCTTGAGTCATCTGAGCCACCTCTTCATCTGTGTATGCTCTAATAGGTGAACTCATAGATAAACTATTCATCTCGTGAACTTGCATCGCCATTTCACGAGCTTCTTGTGCTTGACGACTAAGAAATCCTTTTCTTTTTTCCATGTGCTCCATCACTTGGGATTTATATTCTTTCACCGCTTTATCGTGATTGTCCTCTTTACCCTCAATCCAATCCCAATACTCGCCCTGTAGCTCCTCTACCGATTTCTCGGCTTTGAGTTTTTCTTTCTTCTCATCATTTAAATCACCTTTATTCGCCTCCTCGATTAACCTCTCTCGATACTCCGATTCTTTCTTCTTTCGCCCTTCCCAATCCCTCTGTGCTTTTTGAACACCTTTAGGGTTCATTGAAGAAGCAATGAAGAACGCCCGACCCCATTCGTCTTCTATATCACCCTTCTTATCTTCTGCTTCGTTATAGGCGATCCAACTCTTTTGTAAATCGGTGAGGGGAAAGCTCTGTGCTGTAAAAGTCATCCCGAACCGAGATGCTTGTTTCCACTCTTCCCACAAAACACGAGACTGATGTGTATAGCAAAACGCTTCAAAGGAACTCGCAAAAGAGTGAGACTCCTTCACACAACACCAGTAATATCTTATGACTCTCGTAGTAAAACGAGGGCAAGATAGAAAGTGTTTTAAGACCTCAAACGAGACATCTTGAGAGACATCAAACCCCCCAATAGACTGCAAAGTCCTAGCCAAGATGAAAGAGCTTTTTTCGACCTCGTACTCAGCATAGTCATCACTACGATGTACATCTTCGAGCATAGGTAGTCGAAACCGAAGTGTATATCCCTTTTTAACAGAGACTACTAAGCCTTGACCACCAGTCTTAATGTAGTCGTGTATGGCTTCATGGTACTTCTTTTTCATCGTTCTCAAGATTTTCTAACTTTTGAGAAACTTCAAGGTTTTCAATACGAGCTTTCAACTGCTCTTTTTCTACCTCTGTGTCCTCAATGTTTATCTTTAAACTCTCGTCTAGTCCTTGCTCTAGCTCCTCTGATAGAAGCCCATACTGCTCGAATAACTTAGATAGTACATACTTAGACCAACTGTCCATTACTTGAACAACTGCTTCTTCTTTAGAAACCTTAACTGCTTTACCATTTGGTAATGTGTCGCCTGTCTCGATTTCTTTTAAACCACGCAAATCGAGATCACCTACTTGAATGATAGACCGAGCAAGTGTCTCTCTACGAAAGGTGTCCGCAAACTCAACAGCAGATGAACCCTCAAGTTCGGGCAACATTTTCTGTACCTCAAGCTCCTCTTTTGGAGTGAGGTGCTTGATGAAGACCTTAATACCTTTAAGGTCTACTTCTCTTTCTCTTTGACAGAGTTGAGTAAGAGGAGACATCAACTCAAAGAGTTGTGATAAATTGATTGTCATTTTATTTTCATCCTGTCCGTTTATTTGTAGAGGGTACGGCTACCCTCATAGTACCATGTTAGGCTAAAGATTATGCAGGTGCTTCAGGTGCTGGAGCTACACCTGAAGCAGACGCACCTGCTGAACGACCCGTAGCAGTAGCCGCTCTCTCATTGTACAGGAGTGAACTGTTCTGACCAAGTGTTGGATCATTACCAGTAGCCATGAACTCACCATAGGTAGAGTATAGGTCATGCACATCTGTGATCTGAGCTTCGATATTCTGCTGAATGATGCCACCATCGGCTGACATCTCACCATGATCCATCGAAGTGATCCAACAACCCTCACAATAAGTGATGAGTGCTTTGTGTATTTGTGAACCCACTGTACCAGCTTCACCCTCGGCATTAGGTACAGCACCATCTCCTAATGCATTATTTGAATTCAATCCTCCTGTCGCATTTTGCGATGAGAAATCGACATCAACAAGGCCATTGGGGCCAGTAGCAGGTGCTTCGGTGTCAGCAAGAGTTGAGAACACAAGCTGTTGCTCAATGTCGAAAGGCCATCTGTGATGTTGTAAAGTACGAACGGGTCCATCAACACCACCTGCAAAACCAAATGCTTGGTGAGCATTTGAGAGATAAAGAAGGGTACGAACAAATGAAGCACTGTGAGGGTCTGAAACACCAGGTACGAGTTCAGCAATCTGATCCCCGAAACCTACACCACGATATGGTTCTGCACCTCTTGAAGATCCAGAGATTGAGAATGAAGCAACCACACCGATCTGATATAGAAGTCCATCTGTACTTCCATAAGCAGGTGTGAGAATACGACACTTTTGAGAAACAACGGCACGAGTGTTTGGGGATGAATTGAACTTATACAGGGCAGAAGTACCTGCGATACCTGCTTGTGGGTTCATATCTTTATTATTTGCTGGCATAATGTCCTCCTAGATTGACATGAGAGCTAAGGGAAAGTTTTGTTATTCATTTATATTTGAACTATAAACGAACTATTAAAGACTATGTGAGGTTGTGTATATGTCATTTACATCAAATGAGAAATCTTATGGTGGGTATTCGTCTTTCTCTCCCATGCGTCACGCTGAACGAGAAGGCGATAAAAAAGAGAGAAACAAGAATGTACCCGCTTATGTTCATGATAAGGTAGAAGAGATCATGGAGAAGCAAAAAGATAAAGATGAGGGTAAGGCATGGGCTGTGGCGTGGTCGATTTATTGTAAATATAAGAAACCAGGATCGGATCACTGTAAAAAAGAGAAGGACGATTATTTCCCTAGTCGGAATAAAAAAGCCACATGGACAAAACAAGAGCAACGAGAGATCAGAAGAAGAACACTTAGGATCATGGGTAAATTAGATCAGCTCGTGAGTAAAGGTCTCCAACACATCACTAAGATCATTAAAGTGAACACGAATACAGAGCGTGAAGAACAACTTGTATGGCATATGTTAACCTACGGTAAGTTCCCTACCTATATGTTCAAAATATCTACCGAAGCTCGTATCTTAGGTAAGATTTCTGGCCTAATGCACCACGATAAGAAGGTGTCTGACATCACTTACCAAGAAGAGAAGGTGGCTTACAAAACACTCTATAAGATTTGTAAATACTGCCACATTTATTGGTCTAGTAAAGTGTGGTCAAAAGTATGGATTGCATCGGGCGACATTCCGATTCGTACTATTCGTGTTGAGTTTTTAACGCTTCATAATGTTGAGTTCAATGTAGAATATACAAGATTGCTTAGGTACTTATTTGATAGCTGAAATCATATAAAGTACATTCCACACCCATAAAGGAGGGGTGTACTCATATGGACAATAAGAAACTACTCGCTACGATTGAAAAGCTCAGAGAGATAAGAGTCAAAGAAGATCTTACCCCACCTGCTTGTAAGATGCTTAATACACATATGCCTAATGGTGGGGAGATAAAGCTAAGACAGTATCAGATACAAGGTGTGCTTCACCTTTTGGCAATGCCTAGATTCGTTCTAGGTGATGATACAGGACTTGGGAAAACCCTACAAGTAATCGCAACACTCGCTTATTTATGGGAAAAACGACCCGATATACCAGCAATCATCTGCACGACTAAGAGTGCTGTTGGTCAATGGGAATCCGAGTTCGATAAGTTCACTACAGGAGTAACGATCTTCAAATGCTTGGGGACTAAAAAGAAAAGAGCGAAAATCCATGCCGAGTTTAAAGAATTTGTGGGACCAAAAGCTATGGTCATGGGATATAGAACAGCAGTAAATGACTTTCAATACCTTCAAAGCATGACGGGTCATGTAATGGTCTTCGATGAAGCGACTGCTTTTAAAAATGATCGTGCTCAAGTTCACCAAGTCTGTCTACACCTTGCAGGTTCAGCAGAGCGTGTATGGTCTTTATCTGCAACCATCATTAAGAATAGACTCATGGAAGCATGGGCTATTTATAAGGTGACTGTCCCCCATATCTTTGGGAATAAAACTAACTTTATGCGTGAGTATTGTATCACTAGAGATCAAACAATACCTGGTTCTCGTAGGCGTATTAAGATTGTGGTTGGACACCGTAAGCGTGATATAGAAGCCTTTCGTGAACACATTGATCCTTACTTTTTAGGTAGACCAAAACATGAAGTCGCTAAAGAGTTACCCCCACTGACAACTAAAGTCATCCACTGTGATTTGAGTAAACCTCAAAAGAATAAGTATGCCGAAGCCCTACAAGGTCTACTTGAATACACAGACCCCGAAACTGGCGAGGTGATGGAGCGAGAAGTCACGAAACTCACAGCAGTTACAGTTTGTCAGCAAATTGTAAACCACCCTGCACTTATCGACTGCGATGGGGAATCAGGTAAACTAGAGACTCTACTTGATGTTTTAGATAATGAACTTAACGGTGAAAAAGTGATTATCTTCTCTCGATTTAGGGGCATGATAGATATTCTTGAGGCAGAACTAGAAGCAAAGAAGATTAAAACCGTTCGTATCACTGGTACAGAGAATGGTAATCAGCGTATGGCTAGTCAAAAGGCATTTCAAGATGAGAAAGATGAGACTAAAGTTTGTCTCATTACAATGGCGGCGGCTGAAGGTATTAATCTCCAACTCGCTAAAGCGGTTGTCTTTTATGACACCCCTTGGAGTGCTGGTGATTACTTGCAGATCATTGGTCGTATGATTCGTATTGGATCAATTCACGAGAAGGTATTCAGTTATCATATCTGTGCTCCTAAGACCATTGATGAGCGTGTAATGAAAACCCTAAAGGCTAAGATGGGTTTGATTGAAGCTGTCTTAGGAAAGCGTCTTAAAGAGGATGGGGAAGAAGACTCAATTCTTGAAGTCGGTCAATCCGAGATTGCTGATCTCTTTGATGGTCTACTTGACGATGCGAGGGACATTATAAAAGTTAAGTAATCTGTTCTTTATTGATCTCTTATTCATATAAGGTGTAGCAAAGGAGTCATTATGGATAAATGTAAAAAATGTGGTGGTGTAGGCTACACACAAAAAGATAATGGACACATGGGTATGCCTCAAGCTATCCAATGCGATTGTGTTATTGATAAAGCCCTAGATGAACAAGCAGAGAGGGCATGGACACATTTAAGCGTAGCTCCCATTCGCAAGCGTTCTATGCTTAACGGTAAGGTTTCTAAGAACCTTGTCATCACAGCCACTACAGATCAGTTGAGATTACATCTTAGATCTGCGTTAGGAAATCTTAGGAATCCTAATGTGTTTGTCAAAGTCATTGGGGATCACACGCTCATGTCTTCTTGGCTAGGGTCTATGATGATTCAAGGGAAAGACATAGCAGACCCAGACTTTCAGAGAGACTTAAAAGTTTACTCTTTGGATGACCTTGCTGAAGCACCGTATCTCATGGTGATAAGGCTTGGTACAAAAGTAGCACGAAATGCGGCTATGTCTGAGGTCGTTGTTGAAACGATTGAGATTCGAGAACATTTGAAGAAACCTACTTGGCTTATCATTGATCCCGACAAACCACTTGAGGAAGGGCATATTGCATGGAGTCAATTATTAGAGGACACGATTCACCCTTGGGATCGTATAAACCTTAATGAAAATACTTCCTCAAGTCGTACCCGAACTTCAAAGAAAAGCGTATCTAATATGGGGCAACATAAGCGAGTGAAACTATGAGTGATATTTTAAGAAGCATACTCCCAGATGAGCCAAGAGGTGATGACCCTAAGCTCATGTTTCAAAACTACTGTTCTCTTAAGGAGTCTGTCTTACGCTTTGACTTACCCTCAGAAGTCAATGTGTTCGAGTATGTTGAGGACTTCACTCTCAAGCATGGTCATTTACCTTCGCAACAGGGAGTTAGAGAATACTTTGAAGAGAATCAATCCTTTGATGAAGCAGATCGTATTCAACAGATCGCTAACCGACCAGTCTCTTATCGAGGTGACTTTGTATCCCTAATCGAAAGACGAGTTGAAGAAGGTCGGATGACTAAGTTAGCTTCTGTTATGGCTGACGCTAAAGTCATCGCTCGTACAGGGCTTGAGGTTAAAGAAGGTCGGACAAAGAAGATCATTAAGGGTTCAAGGGATGCGGGGAACTTCCTACTCAATGAGATTGCTAAGATAAACACCCCTACCTTTGGCTCTCGTATCGGGGGAGAAATCTTAGGTGATGGTGAAGACTTTTGGAATGAGTATGAACGCACTTGTAATAAACAAACTGACATCCTCCCACAAACAGGGCTATCTATTATTGATAATGCTATCGGTGGGTTCAAGAGAAAAGAACTATACATCATGGCGGCTTTTACAGGTCACCTTAAATCTACCTCAAGTTTAAATTGGGTTTACAATCAGTCTGTCTATGGAGGGACTGATACACTGTATTTCTCTCTTGAAATGCACTATACTCAATGTAGACGCATCATCTATGTCTATCATTCTATGCACCCTAAGTTCCGAGATAAGCGTATCGCTTTGGGTATACAGCAGGGTCAAACAGATGCAGGTATTGATCCAGACAAGATCAAAAAGGGAACACTTACAGAAGATGAGCGTTCTTACATGAGAGATGTCATTGAAGATCTCGACAACGGTATGAAACAAGGAAATTATGGGTCAATCCACATTGAGGTTGCCGATCCCGATGTTCTTGACTTCACAGTTGAAAACATCCGTACTAGAGCCGAGCTACTTTATCAAAAGGCCCCTTTCAAGATGATGGTGGTAGACCATGCTTTATTGGTCTCCCCTCGTAAGTGGGTAGCGTCCACTACGGATCGGTTAAATGAGGTCATCAGAGATCTTAAAAAGACATCTCTTGGATTTAATCGTGGTGAAGGTATTCCTGTCTTATGTCTGTTTCAGATCAGTCGTGAGGGTTATAAGTCAGCCGAGAAAAACGGTGGGTCTTACAACCTCACTCACTTGAGTTATGCAAATGAAGCAGAGCGTTCTGCTGATCTTGTGATCTCAAGTTGGTATGGTGATGATAAGCGTGAGAACAGTTTGGTTAAATACCAATGCCTCAAGTCTCGTGACCAAGCCCCCTTTGAAGAGTTTGACGCACAAATCGCTTGGCCTTATGGTCGTATCCTCGATATGCCTTTACAGTTCCAAACGAACACCTCTTATAAGAGCAAAGGTAAAAAGACTGAAGTGTTTGACGATCCTTTAGACGCTCTCATGGATCTGTAATGTTCTTTGAAATCGACAAACCTAAACTCCCACCCCTCAAGGAGCTGAACCTATTAGATAAGAACAACGAGTTCTCGATTCCGTCCGACCTGTGGGCTTCTATCTTAGACCAATACACGAAGCAAGAAATCATCGAGCATTTTTCGGATCTTATTGAGAACACTCCTGTGCCTTTCCCCTATAGAGTCTACGGTCTTGGAAATGTCCGTAAGGACTACCTAGAGCTTTGCTCTGATACAGTGAAATGGGAAGAAGAAAGATGGGAGGCACTAAGGACACCTAAAGACCTTCCTATGCTCTATAAGGACAGGCCGATACACCTCGATTACATAAGTAAAAAAGGACTGTCTGTGTCGGATATGTTCACACAAGAAATACGAATGGAGTGTGGACATAAGTCAAGCCCATCGCCCACTCGACAATGGGATCGGGTTGGATATAAATCAAAAGTTAGACCCATCTTAAAAGTCTTGATGGGATTGAACTTAAGTAGAACACTGAGGAGTGGTGTGTATAAGACTGCCATGTTTGATTGCCTCCGACTTGGTAGGTACATGGCGAGTCAGTTTAAGCCCTCTTGTGCTAAAGCTATCTACGATTTCTTTGGTGCAAAGAAAGTGTTAGACTTCAGTGCTGGTTGGGGTGATAGGCTGGTTGGCTTTCATGCCTCTGATGCCGAGTCTTACATCGGCATAGATCCAAATACTAGACTCCACATTCAGTATAAAAAGATCTCCTCATTCTGTAACACCGATAAGGAGGTTAGGTTCATCTGCTCTCCTGCTGAAGATGCAGACTTATCTGATGTTAAAGTAGACTTCATTTTTACAAGCCCTCCTTATTTTGATACCGAGAGATATAGCCAAGAAGGAACTCAGTCGTGGAAGAGATACCCGACAATGAATGGATGGTTGAGTGGATTTCTTTACCCTACCCTCAATAAGAGTTGGGAAGCGTTAGAGGAAGGGGGTCGGATAGCAATCAATATAACTGATGTTCTTGATGGGAGTCATTACTTAGAAATCATCAAACCGATGATTGAGTACATGGAGGGCTTAGGTGCTACTTATGAAGGAGTAGTCGGATATAGGACGAAAAAGAGACCAGGCGAAAATCAAGGGATTGTTGGAGGGAGCGTGTTCTGCGAACCTATCTTCATTTGGTCTAAGGGGGAAGCTCTCGAACCTAAGTGGCATCAAGATAACTACTTCGGAGTTTGACTATGAGACTCATTTATACTGTAGCCTTTATAAGTACAATACCTGTAAAGAACGCAGGGAAAGCCTGCCTCAATGCAGTCAATCTTTAGGAGAATGAATGTTTTTTGATTATGAAAAAAAAGCCAAAGATAAGATAGACGAATATGAGGTTGTAAGAGGACAAGAGATCTTCATACAACCTCATCAGTGGTCAGAGATGCTTGATAAGTTTACTCGTGATGAGATCATCACTTACTTATCAACTAAGATCGAAGGGATACCATTCCCATATACTAAATATACTCCTCAAGAGGTGCATCGTGATTGGTTAGATGTTCAGTCCGACTATATGACACCAGTGGCAGGAGAGTGGGGATTACCTCGATGTCAGTTAGAGGATGCTCATACTTACAAAGGTAGGTATCTTTACTTCGCACCTAATAACAAAGGACTCAAAGTCTCTAATCAGTTCACCGAGTTCGCAAGAGTATTAGTAGACCATCGAGAATATAAAAGTGCCATGACTCAATGGACTCGAATAGGTATGAAGGGCGATAAGAGATACTTCCTTAGACCCTTTTTCACCCTATACGACAGGTCTAAAGGGGTTAATAGGAAAATGCTCTTTAACGCTATAAATATGTCTTATTACATACCTGCTCAGTTCAAACCAACACTCTCCAAAGCCATGTATAACTTCTTCGGGGCAAAGAAGGTCTTAGATTTCTCTATGGGATGGGGTGATAGGCTAGTTGGTTTCCTCGCTTCTGACGCTCTGTCGTATGTTGGTATTGACCCTAATACAAAACTCCATGAGCCTTATGGACAAATAGATTCGTACTGTAATGCAAACAAAGAAACTAAGTTCATTTGTTCTCCAGCTGAGGATGCTGACCTAACTGATGTTAAAGTAGACTTTATCTTCACAAGCCCTCCTTACTTTGATACCGAGAAGTATAGCCAAGAAGATACTCAGAGTTGGAAGAGATACCCCAAAACAGATGACTGGCTCAATGGATTTCTTTACCCGACACTCAAGAAATGTTGGGAGGTATTAGAAGACGGAGGACGGATCTGCGTCAATATCTCAGACAAGGTTTATGGTGATATACGAGTATGCCAACCCATGATTGAATACATGGAGTCATTAGGTGCTACTTACGAGGGAGTGATTGGTTATAGGATGTCCAAGAGACCAGGAAATCACCATTCATTGAACGAGGATCTGTCTAAGGTAAGTGTTTTTTGCGAACCTATTTTCATTTGGAGTAAGGGAGAAGCCCCCGAACCTAAATGGAATCAAGATAACTTCTTTGGGGTATAATCCTATAAGGGTCTTGAAAGGATTTAAGTATGTTCTTTGATTATGAAAAAACCAAAAAAGAGAACCTTGAAGAGTATGAGGTTTTGAGAGGGAATGAGATCTTTATCCCACCCCATCAGTGGCTAGAGATGGTAGATAGTTTTAGTAGAGATGAGATCACTGATTATCTGTCTGCAAAGATTGAAGATTTACCTTACCCCTTCACTAAGTACACACCACAAGAGATCAAGAAAGATTGGTTAGAGGTTCAGTCCGATTACATGATCCCGATTGAGGGTGCTTGGGGATTGCCACGATGTCAGTTAGACGAAGACCATACTTACAAAGGTAGGTATATTTACTTCGCACCTAATAACAAAGGACTCAAAGTCTCTAATCAATATAGTGAACCTATGCGTTTAGAGGTAGACCATAAGCAGTTCCCAAGTGCAATGAGACAATGGACACGAACTAACCTCAAGTCCAAAAAGAGAGCGTTCCTTAGACCTTTATGGACATTGTATGATCCGTCAAAAGGTGTGAACAGCAAGATACTTGTAAACGCTATCGGTATGTCTGGTTATATCCCAGCACAGTTCAAACCTACTTTAGCTAAGGCGATGTATAACTTCTTCGGGGCTAAAAGAGTATTGGATTTCTCTATGGGATGGGGCGATAGATTAGTTGGATTCCTATCTTCTGATGCCGAGTCCTATGTAGGATTAGACCCTAATACAAAACTCCATGAGCCTTATCAGAAGATCGCTGATTATTGTTCTACGAGTAAGACCACTAGGTTCATCTGCTCTCCTGCCGAAGATGCAGACCTGTCTGATGTTAAAGTAGACTTCGTTTTCACGAGTCCACCTTATTTCGACACCGAGAAATATAGTCAGGAGGAGACTCAATCATGGAAGCGTTATCCAGAGACTGATGATTGGCTGAATGGGTTTCTTTACCCAACCCTCAAGAAATGTTGGGATTGCTTAGAAGAGGGAGGGAGGATATGCGTAAACATCTCTGATAAAGTCAGAGGAAACATACGAGTGTGTCAGCCCATGATTGAGTATATGGAGTCATTAGGTGCTACTTATGAAGGCGTGATTGGTTATCGGATGGCAAAGAGGCCAGGAAACCACCACTCTTTAAATGATGAGTTGTCCAAGATGGATGTTTTCTGTGAGCCGATTTTCATTTGGAGTAAGGGAGAAGCCCCCGAACCTAAATGGAATCAAGATACTTACTTTGGGGTGTGTGAGGTCGGTCATGTGGGGAAACCTTGATGTATCTAACTTAGATGTATTGACTCCATACATCGAGTCTGCTTTAGAGAGAAATCTCCTGTATTACAATCTCAACCCTTTTGAATTCCTAGCCTTTAAAACAAAAGGCAACTTGTTCAAGATTGAAAACAATACCTTACATTTTGGTTGGCATGGTGTAATCGGAGCGAGGTTCTTAAAGCTCTACTTCCCCCCTATTCACTTATACGGTGATGAAGAGATTGAAAGGGAATCTGTTTTAAAAGCTACAAATGAGGGATGCTCTTTGTGGATCGAAAAGGAGCACTCGAAGGCTTTAGGTGTCAAAGCCAAAACTATCTCGGAGTATCGAGGAGCTTATCAGCCCATATACCATAGAGACTATCAACTAGCGGGTAAGAAATATAAAAATATGAGGAGAGATAGAAATATCCTCCATTCTCTCATTGAGAGTGGTGAGTTAGAGTTTGTATTTGACTACCCCTTAAAAGGTCTTACAGGACTCAATAATGCTTGGCTAAGTCAGACTGGTCGTAAAAGGTCTGTGTTTGACTTTTGTCTTCAGAACGAAAAGCACCTCACACACAGGATCAAAAACCTAACCCTACTTAACAGAGATGGTGAGCCTATCACATCCTCTCTGTACGCTATATATTCACCAGATAAATGGCATTGTATAGGTGCGATCTCGGACTATGGGAAGATACCTATTGGTGGGTTGCAAAGACAGTCTGATCTGTATCTGTTTGAGTTGGAGGAAAAAGTCAACTTAGTGATGGTTGGTGGGTATAGCTATAAAGAGCTGAAGTTCTCTAAATTGGCATTACCACACAGTGTTTATAGGTTAGGCACACTACCTTCCAATATAACTGTGACCAAAGATATATGGGAGTCCTTTAGACCGAAGCCTCAGACCTATTTTGGAGTGTGAAATGTGGAACTACCTAACCCCCAAAGACTTTGAGACATTGATACCTTACTTAAAGAGTGCAATACAACGAGGGTGGAAGTATTACGATCTCTGTGTGATAGATCGTATGTGGTGTTATAATAATCAAATCCTCTTCAAGATAGAGAACGACATATTATATGTGTCTAGGTTGCACCGCTTCATTAATAACTTAATCCATAAGATGCAGTTCCCTCCAATCCACTTGTACGGTGATGAGGAACTTGAAAAGAAAGCCTTGCTAGGAGCTTTGGAAATAGGTGTGTCCGTAAACGCCACAAAGCAAGTCGCAAAAGACCTCGGATTAAAATACACCTTAATGAGTCAATGGGATGGTGGGTGTGAAGTGGTCTATACAAAAGACCATCTCAAAATGGACGGTAAAAAATATGCAAAGCGAAGAGGTGAGTTAAACAAAATCAAAAGGTTGATTTCTAGCGGTCAACTCATGGTCAAACTCGATAGTGATTTAGATTCTTTGTACGGTCTGTTTCAAACATGGAAAAGGCAACAAGGGTACAAAACAGGGATGTATGAATACCTCCTTAAAAACAAAGAATACTTACCCTACTTAAAAGTCTTTAGTGTGCGTAACTCTGATAAGGTAGTGTTTGCATCTGTGTTCCTAAACATCGACAAATCGACTTGGATTTCCCCTTGCTCAATGACGGATTATGAAAATACAGTTAGTGGGTTTCAAAGACTCTCTAAGATCCTCCTGTTAGATATGCAGGAAGATTTAGAAACGATCATCGAAGGTGGGTGGGTCACAGAAGAAATCAAAAGAGGAAAGACATTGATCCCTCACGAGATATGGAGGATCGCTAAAATCATAAGCCCCAAAAAGCTCTCGAAGATTGAGTGGGAGAGTTTTAAGCCAAAACCGAATACCTACTTTGGAGTTTAATATGTTATTTGAAACAACATTCAACGCTGAGAGTTTCTACAAGAAGTTTACACCAATCTTAAAAGAGATCTCTGTACCAGAAAACTTAGTGCCGTTTGCAGAGTGCTTATCCGAGTATCACGAACTAGACTTAGATATTTCCGTTGAGCCTAAAGTATTTGTAGATCCACAAGATGGTGGCGACCAAAAAAAAGCCATCGTTCTTTTATCTGGAGGGATTGATAGTGCTTGGTGTCTCTTATGGGCTTTAGAACAAGGTCTGAATCCACAACCTTTATTTGTGGATGGGCTGAACGCTTCTCAAAACTCTCGTGAGCGTAAAGCTGTCCAAGTCTTATGTGATAAGCTAGACCTGCCCCTCATCACATATAAACACCCAACCCATCTCAAAAAGCTACATAAAGATCCGTCTAATATATTCAAGATACCAGAGAGCTTTGTGAAACTACAGTATGCTCTGATGGCAATCAAAGATGACATACGAAAAGAGGGCATAGCAGGGGTCATTGTCACCTGCCCTACTAACCAACCCGAATACATTGACCCTACTGCACCTAAGAAAGAAAATGGGGAACCGCTGACATGGTTTCAAGACTCAGAAGAGTCTATGGAAACTTTCTTACCGTTCCTCTCCGATTATATTGGGTGGGGTTTTAAAGGATACTACCCTGTCACCATGAAAGAGCAGAAGATAAAAGCTCTAATGGACAAAGGGATCTTTGAAGATACCTGCTCGTGCGTATGCAATCCTATGTTCTTTTCGGGTCATCGTAAGAGATCAAAACCCAAGTATTCCAATATGTGCGGCGTGTGTTGGAAGTGCAAAGAAAACCTAGCTTTCATCAGTAAACTTAACCGAGATGATGAAGTCGTTGAAGATGAGATGCCAGAAGAGCCTCAAATGAAACCTTGGCAAAAAGGATATGAGTTAGATTATCTTAAAAGCGTAGAGGGTCAGTTCAACGCTTTTAATGACCTGTGTATTTCCCCATTCCTACAGATGAAAAAAAATAAAGTCGCAGACCACTTACACGATGGCACTTTAATCCTTAAAGACGGATTTAGGTGCATCCTTAAAAAGTCTAAAACTAGAACGAGTATAAAAGTGTACTCGAATAGGGATCACACCCTCGCTTATAAAGATGTAGGCGAGTTCGCTATGGGTAAGTTAGTCATTGATGATGTGAGTGAGTTTAAAGAATACTGCGATAAGATTGATCAGAACATTTGGGTCATCAGCTTTGACTCGATTGAGAAAGATCTTCTCTCATGCGGGTTTGTTAAGCTAGGATATAAATACACCTCCTTTGGTGATGATCTCACTGTGTTCCTTTTGCAAAAGCAAATCGACTTTTTCGGTACGAACACAAATAGACTAATCTTTAATGACCCTTTAGAAAGAGCTACCTGTGTGAAACTCGACTCCAACTTTGAGGTTGAGTCCATCGCAGATAAGTTAGCCGCTTACGAATTTAAGAAGCACTACTCCAACTACAATAGTGGTGGGTGGTCAGCTATCAGTCTAAGAGGGTTTAGCGATGACCCCTCCTTCATTATCAAACCAGAAGAGATGAATGATAAATGGACGGAGCAAAACTCAGAGACAGATTTCTATCTGAGAGACACCGAAGCGTATGAATATTTTAGCGAGGTAAGGGAGATCATAAACACAGTCGCCCCAAACCAAAAGATCGAGAGGGTGAGAATAATGAAGCTCTCTGAAGGATCTGAGATTAAAAAGCATACTGATCTAGTAGATCCAGATTGTGGTGTCGGGGTAGGAGAAACAGCAAGGTTTCATGTGCCGATTAAAACAAAAGATGCTGTCTTTGAGGTATGGGGACAAAATGGTAAAGAGTCATTCTCTTTAGAGAAGGGTTCTCTATGGTATCTCGACACAAGAAAACCACACCGAGTCATTAACCCAACCAGCGATAGATACCATCTTGTTTTTGATGTCTTTGTTGATCAAGAAATAAGAGAACTTATCAAGAGATGCTTAAATGTTCTTTGAATATAAGACTGAACTTAACTCACTAGACGACATTGAATATATTAAAGATGGCTATCTTCACATACGCCCTAACGAATGGAGTATGCTTCGTGAGAAATATACTAAGGAAGATATCAAAGACCATATCGCACCCATCGTTGAGTCTTTACCTTATCCTTACTCTGAGTACACAACGGAGTCTGCAAAGAAGGACTTCATAAGCCTCAAAGCGAAAAAAGAGCCATTCGTATTTGATGAATGGGTAGCACCACGCCAAGCTACTCCCCTAGAGACTACTTATCTAGGTAAGCACATTTACCTCAACAGCTATTACAAAGGTAAAGAGGTGTCTAACCTGTTCACTCAAGAACAGAGGATGAAATGTAGCTATCGCACACAAGGTAACTCACCTTATGACGAATGGGTCAACGCTAGTAAGAATAACTCGTTCCTACGATGCTTCTTCGGTATCTGTGAAAATGACATTTATGAGAGGGGTGGGGTCAATAAACAAACCCTTAGAAGAGCATTGAAGATGCACACATATATGGCTAGTCAGTTCAAAGCTGAGTCTGCTAAAGCTCTCTATGATCTGTTCCAATCTAAAAGCGTCTTAGATTTCTCAGCAGGTTGGGGTGATAGGTTAGTAGGCTTCCTAGCTTCAAATGCCGACTCCTATATTGGGATTGATCCTAATACTAAGCTCCATGAACCATATCAGCAAATCGTCAACCTCTGTGATACAGGTAAAGAGGTTAGGTTTATTTGCTCACCTGCTGAAAATGCTGACCTCTCTGATGTCAAAGTAGACTTTATCTTTACGAGCCCACCATACTTTGACATCGAAAGGTACAGTACAGAGTCCACACAATCATGGAAGCGATACCCAGACCTTAAGGATTGGGTCAATGATTTCTTACTCGCTACCCTCACCAAGTGCTGGTCTGCACTTAAAGATGGTGGCCGGATAGCCATCAACATTGCGGATAAAAAAGGAGAGGACATCTGCACTCCTATGCTTGAACACATGAAGAATTTAGGGGCTACATATGAAGGGGTGATAGGATATCGAATGTCTGAGCGTGGTGGTCAGAAAACAGATTGCCCTACTTGTGAGCCGATCTTTATTTGGAGTAAGGGTTTAACACCCGAACCTAAATGGAATTATAATGAGTATTTTTTTTGAAGAGGTGTTATGCAGTTATTTAACTACAAAAAAATAGGAGGTCAGACCCTTAAATCAAAAGTGGTCTTAGATCCTGTCGTTGAAAAAGTAGCAAGTGAGTCCGACTATAAGTTCAATGGTGAAACTTCATTTGTTGTACCTGAGTTTGATGTTCCTCCCGACTTCACATTAGGAGTGATATATGGGCCGAGTGGTTCGGGTAAGTCTACCCTCTTAAAAGAATTCGGAGAAGAAGCTGTTGGAGCATGGGATCAATCTTTAGCTATAGCTTCTCAAGTAGACCCAAACCTACTCTTGAGACTCGGATTATCGTCTATCCCCTCTCTTTGCAGACCATATCATGTCTTAAGCACAGGTGAGAAACATAGAGCTGATATAGCTAAAAACCTAACAAATGGATGTGTCATAGATGAGTTCACTTCTGTGTGTAATCGAGACTTCGCTCAATCAATCTCTGTGGGACTGAGGAAAGTCATAGATCATTACGGATATAAAAATGTGGTCATCGCTACCTGCCACGAAGATGTCATAAATTGGTTAGAACCAGATTGGGTTGCTAACACATTAACGAGGCGGCTCGTAGAAGGGAGGTCGGAAAGGCGATCTTCAACTTTTAGAGTTCTACCTTGCTCAGTCGAAGTCTGGTCAATCTTCAGCGACCATCATTATCTGAGTGGAGATCTCAACAAGGGTGCTCATTGTTGGCTACTCATCAACGAAAATAATACAATCTGTGGCTTCATGTCTGCGATTGCATTACCAGGAGGGAATGTACGCAATGCTTGGAGAACACATCGAACAGTAATCTTACCCGACTTTCAAGGTATGGGATTAGGGTCAAGACTGTCTAATGCTATAGCTAAGATGTACTACGATAAAGGATGTCGATTCTTCGGTAAAACTGCACACCCAAAGCTCGGTGAACATCGAAACAACTCTGAACTATGGAAACCCACAAGGAATAATAGAGTCAGCAACAAGAGTATGTCCTATGAAAAAATGAAGGACTCCAAATACTCTAAAAAGTTTCTGCAAAAGCACAACAATAGAGTATGTTATGCACATGAATATATTGGCGATGGAACTATGAACTTGAAAGGTCAAGAGCCAAAAAAAGAGCATACTCCATTCTTTTGATTTCTTATAACCATAGTGAGGAGTGAGACTATGAGTTTAGAAGAACTACTAAAAAGAAATCGGGTGCAACTGCAAAAGAAGCAGGGCGACTATCTGTACTTCATCCAGTCAAGCAAAACAGGGATGATAAAGATAGGTCGATCTAAACACCCTAAGAAGAGACTCAAACAACTTCAAACAGGGAACTCAAATACGCTCCGTATTATCGCCTCATTTGAAGGTTTAGGGTGGAGGGAACCCCACCTACACGAAGACCTCAAAAAGTGGCGTATACGCCAAAATGGAGAGTGGTTTCACCATGATTGTGTCGGGTCGATCCCTACTGATCTATATGAGATGATCGAATGGGGAGCGTTTGATGACTGGTGGAAACCTTAACGAGTAAAAAGAAACTATTAACAATGATCCTCTTCTATTAAAGGTTGCGAATCTATCTTTCTCAACATCTCCTTTGGGTCAAGCTCATCAACAGAAGAATTATTCTGCGAGATTGACCCACAAGAGAAAAGAAAAAAGAGGAATAAAGAAAAAAGAAGTCTCATGTGTTGTACCCTAACTTATTATCAATATCTCTAAAAAAGGGTATAAAGAAACTACAAATCCTCGTCATATTCCTGTTGAGCGAGGATTAAGCCTCTTTTACTTCAATCTCTTTATGGTCATAGATAACTTGGAAAGTCATCTTATGAACATAATTTTCAACCCCAAAAAGTTGAAGTTTTCTGGGTCTATCCATCGTACACTTAACCTCAACTATTAGATCCCCAGCAAGATTAATAGATCGATACCCAAGAACTTTAATGTCTAAGTCGTCTGGTGTGTCTTCGGGAATATCAAAATCAAAAAAACCCTCGATGCCCAAGAAAAAGTCATATAAAGCGTCTTCTACCCAGTTTGATCTAACTCTTGACCCCGATAGTTTGCTTAAATCTTTTGCTATCGTGGTGGATAGGCTCTTGAGGGTTTCTTCCCGACTTGATTGTTTTTCAAGTCTAGCGATTCTTGACTCAAGGTTACGGATAATTTCACTAGCTGATCTTCTCATGGTTTACTCCAGTGGTTTAAGGTTAATGAGATCACTTATGAGAAGATATAAAGAAACTACAAATCAATCCTCGTCATATTCCTGTTGAGCGAGGATTAACATACCCTTAGAGACAGCGTGAAGCGGGTCAGAAGCATGACGAACCTCTGAGATCTCGATAGGGGAACGCTTTTTCTTAGTCTCAAAGACCTCCCTAAAGTTATTATTTTTTAACCAACAATGACAGTGTTAGGTCGATCAACCATGTTTGTTTGATACCTGTCCATTAACTCCGCATCAGTATCGAGGATGGCTTTGTTAATTTCTACTTCAACGCAAAAATGCACTTTGCTTGACGAGATTGTCTTTACATTAGAGACAATACCCATTTGCCGAAGGTTTACCATATCAGACATGAAAGAGGAAACTGCTGATTTTAGAGTAGATGGATAAAGGTGCGTGAAGCAATACTCATTAGCATGGGAGTTAAAATTCATTAAAATAACACATTCATCTCCGTCAATTATTCTGGTATTGTATGCCGCAGTTTTACTTTTACCTTCAAGTCGTGCGATCCTAGACTCAAGATTTCTGATTACTTCACTAGCTGATCTTTTCATTATAGTTCTCCATTTTGTTAAGGTTAAAGAGATCACTTAAGACCAATTATAAATAAACTATTAACCTTGACAGCTCAATCCTCGTCATATTCCTGTTGAGCGAGGATTAACATACCCTTAGAGACAGCATGGAGAGGGTCTGACGCATGACGAACCTCTGAGATCTCGATAGGGAAACGCTTTTTCTTAGTCTCAAAGACCTCCCTAAAGAAGTCCATGAATCCACCTGCGAGACTTGTACCACCACCCACTACGATTGGAATGGGTTTGTTAAGGGTGAGGTGTCCACCTTTCATCACAAACTGCTGTGCGATGTTATCTAAAGCGTGTTCAATAAGAGCCTTATAATAGAACGAGATCGCTTCTTCTTCTCTATTCTTAGGTGCTTTAAGGTCAATGCCCTTCTCTTTTACCGCACACATTTTAGAAGCTGTTGCACCTACTGATCGAGCCGCTCCTTGATCAATCCAATCACCACCACGAGCAACGGAGAAGGATAACCCCTCAATGGTGCTGATAGCGAGAGCGATATTGGTCATACCAGAACCGAAACTAATCCCGACACCAGAAAAACCTTCCTTTGCAGTCTCTGCGAAGACGATAGCCATAGCTTCGTTGGCGGGGTGTGCAGTATATCCACATTCTTGAACGATGCGAGTGAATACACCCTTATGATAAACAACATCCATATTAGCGTCCACAGGAGCCGCAGGGATTGAGAAATAACAATGCTCTCCCTCATGGCTAGGGTCACCGAGAACATCTTTGACCATATGTCCGAGAACGGTAAGGGAGTCGATCTCATCAGCAGAGATAAGACCTGCTTTAAGGGGTCTACGACCTTCTCTACCGAACATATTAGCTACTTCCATAGCTTCATCCCCAAGTACAAGTAGATTGTCGTCAGCTTCGATGTATGACACCGAGCCGAGTTTGAGCATCTTTTTAGCCGAAGATGGGAGATCAATAAAGAGGTCACGCATCCTTCTTAGAGTTACTTCATTTTTCTTAGCACCACTCATGCGAGCAGACACCAAGTTCATAGTTCCAATGTCAAGTCCTACACCTTTACTCATTGTTTATTTGCCTTTCTTAATGCTTTCAAAGCAGAGAGAGCATCCGAGAGTTCTTCAGAACCTTCGGATTTTGTTTCATTCGCCAGAGACTCTGAGGAGGCTATGGTCTTATTAGAGATAATGTTAGATGGGATAAAGGTCAATCCTTCATCGGCTGTTGTGTTCATATTACCCATAGGTTGATTGCTTTGAGCGTTATTGTTCACGACAACCTGTTGAGTGGGCATCTGTTTAGCGACAGCTTCAGCGATAGCTTCGGGAGAGATCATTGTCCCTAACTGTTGGATAAGGATATTAGCAAGAGCGTTCATGTCTAATTGTGGTTGCTCTGTTTGTTTCTCTACAATCACTTCCTTTTCTACTATCACTTCCTTTTCGACTATCACTTCCTTTTCGACTATCTTCTCAACCACTACAGGTCTTACTTCTTTAACTACCTTTGACTCATGAATGATTTTAAATCTGTTATTGCTGTTTACCCCTAGTCGAGAGGGAGATGGATTGCCTTTAACCTTGAGAGCGATCAATCCTGTGTTGACTAAAGTCTTTAGTTCTTGGTTTGAGTCATATTGGGATTTAGTGCAATCAAAGGTCTGCCCTTGTTTGAACTTGAGTCGAAGACTCTTAATCTCTATATCTTTAAGGCACTGTGCTACATAAATCATTGTTCGCCCTTGCTCATACTTTTAGTAAGAAAGAAAGTAGCCTTTCGTATAGCTTTTATTCTACCCTTCTCAATCCCTTGCTCGATGAAGTTAAACTTATAAACTGATGGGTGTATCCATTTGTTTTCTGTTCTAAGAGGAAGATTTCTGAAAACTACTTCACCTGTTTTTGTCTTAATAGGTACGACCTTCCTTTCCATGTTAGAGTTACGAGTCAACCACCTCATTTCATAAGGATCTTTGCGTTCAAGATACTTTTTGACCCATTGCCACTCTGACTTGATCTTGATCGCCCCCCCTTTAGATATCTCATAATAAAAGGAGTCTAGGAAATCTTTGGTGCGAGGAATACCACTGCCGAGTCCTGATGCTCTTTTCGCTTCCTCTTTGATTGCCTTTATTATCTCATCCCCGAAGATCTCTATGACCTTTTTAGAGATGTCTTTGCCTCTTAGGTCAACATTCTGGAACTGATTTTTACGCACCTTATAAGTACGGAGATCCCAAGGTCTATTTGGATCTCTGTTCTTTGGTGGGTTTCTTCGTGCTCGTCTAGGGTCAAACTTCATATCTACACCTCCTCCTCCTGTAGTGTGGATATAAACAACTTACAATAGTCTATTTATATTTGGTTTTTTGATAAAAACCCCTCCCTTATTAAAAGTAAGGACGGACAGATGTTCACTTTAAGGATCAAAGCATGAGTGGAGATAGTAAACCCCCCGAAGAAATAGACCCTATAGAAACAGAGATTAATCTCATCAATGAACTTATAGGAGATAATATAATTATAGTACTCCATCAAAATGGTATGACTATTATGATGGATGAGGACATAGAATATAGGGCTGAAGAGCAACTGAAGATGTTTAGTCGTTTATATGTAGCCGCTAACCCCAGCTTTGTGTTGAGACTCTTTTTGATGCTTGAGGTGGGGATGCTTCTCGCATGGGACTACCTAGAAGATTCCTTCAATAAATATATTAAAAGATAATCTTATCCCCTCCTAAATTGTATAAGGTAAGTGTTCACATTAACCACAATGGAGGTCGCACATGAGCGATAAATGGAAAGCAGGACCTGAAGTCCAAGAGCAGATTAATCATCTCATCGGAAACGCACACCCACACTTGGCTGACATCATGAATGACATTGTAGTCATCTTTAAAGAGAAGTGTTCACGCAAGGGTGGTCGCCCTATTCTCGGTAAGACCTCAAAAGCACCAGGGATCTTGTCTGTCCTTGGGGATCACGCATACGAGTTTGTCATTGAGCTTGGGGCAGACTGTTGGAACAACCTTAAAGAGAATGAGCGTATGGCTCTACTTGACCATCTTCTCTGCTTCATCGGAGGTGAAGAAGACGAGAAATCGGGTGAGATGAAGTATTATCTCTCGACTCCCGATGTCTTTTATTTCTCTGAGGAAGTTGCTCGTAATGGGAGTTGGCGTGAGGAGATCCTACCCGATGGTGTACCCGAAGAGGGTTCAGACGCACCTTTGTTAGACCCTATCGGTTAAAGGTCTAACCACCTTTTGAGTTCATTGCGATAGTTCTCACCCTTGTTGATGTAGTGGCTAACGATTTCATTAGACATGAACCTCATGTGGCATCCGATTGTCCAACGAAGATCACCCTTTCGATCAATCGAAGCATTTTCAAGTGTCAACATGAAATGGGGATCTTCAGACCCATCAAGAAGTGTTCCTGACTGTAGCACTCGCCGATAATCCCCACCGCTCAGTTTAAATGCCTTTCGTCTAGGGTCAAACTTTACATACTTTGGGAAAGTCTTATCAAAGGATTCTGATACGGTACCATCAGTATCGAGCTTATGTAGTGATGAAAGAATCTTCATAATATCTACAACTTCGTCATACAACTCGATATACAACTCTTGGGTAGGGGTGGTTTCTTCTTCTTGTCCAAAGTAATCATCTTTAAAAATCTTTGAGTCATCTTCATAGTATGATCTCTCTGCGTCATACATATTAGAGTCAAAATAACCTTGTGGGTATCCTGCTGTCCTTTGGTTTTCAAGACGAGCGATTCTTGACTCAAGGTTTCTGATTACTTCTGATGCTGATCTTCTCATGGGCTGTTCCTTTCATATAAGAACAATGGTATAAAAACACACCTAATGTTAATTATAGGTAAACTATTAAAAAGGAGTATTGATATGAAGTACGCAAAATTTGAAAAGATTGATGGAAAAGATCAACTTGTCGTTGTGACCCGTGATGAACTCATTCATTTGGTTGGGTCAGAAGAAGTGGATCAATACATCTTTGATAATGGGTATACAGACCACTCTGACGAGACATTCAATAACTACCAAGAGATGACCGCACAGACTGCAAAGTACCCCCCATCTCAAGCTCTTGAGTACCTTTCACTCGGTATTGCATCTGAGGCGGGAGAGGTAGCAGGTAAGATGAAGAAATGGATTCGAGATGATTCCAAACTTTGGGAGATTGAAAAAGAGGAGGCTAAACAAAAGTGGGTTCAAGCGATGTCATCAGAGATTGGGGATGTTCTCTGGTATTGTGCCCGACTCGCAGATGAGCTTGGTCTAAGTCTCTCTCAGATTGCAGAAGAGAATATGGAGAAGCTCTTAGATCGAAAGGCTCGTGGTGTTATCGGTGGTAGTGGGGATAACCGATGAGGTTTATAAACTGTTTATAATCTCCTTTAGTTATAAAAACTGAGGTTAGTTTATATGAGACTAGTTTGCATTTCAGACACACACAACCAGCACGATAAACTTGAGTTGCCCGATGGGGATGTTCTAATCCACGCAGGAGATTGGACAGGTACAGGTACGCAAAAGCAAGTTATCTCATTTATAAGATGGTTTGCGAATCAGCCACATAAACATAAAGTCTTGATTGCAGGAAATCATGAGGTGACTCTTGACTCACCTTTTTATCGTACTAACTGGCCTAGATTCCACCCTCAACAACCCCACAGTTCACATGATATCTCTAACTATGTGTTGAGAGAAGAGGGCATCCACTACCTTGAGGATACAGAGGTGGTTATAGAGGGTGTTAAGTTTTACGGTAGTCCATGTCAGCCCTCTTTTGGTGGTTGGGCTTTTAATGTAGACAGGGGTTTACCGATACGATCTGTATGGGGGAATATACCCGATGACACTGATGTCTTGATAACTCATGGGCCTCCACATGGATATGGAGATAAGTTAGCTTGTGGAGAGCGTGTGGGCTGTAAAGATTTACTTGATGAGGTAACGACAAGAATCAAGCCCAAAGTCCATATTTACGGACATATACATGAAGGGTATGGCACATACGACTTAGAGGGTATAAAGCTAATTAACCCTTCTAGTTGTAATGAGCATTATAAGATTACAAATAAGCCTATCATATATGACTTAGAATAACTTGTTTTCAAGTCGTGCTATTCTTGATTCGAGTCTGAAGCTGATCTTTTCATAATGGTTTCTCCATTTGGTTAAGGTTAAAGAGATCACTTAAGATCAAGTATAAATAAACTATCAAACCTAGTATGGCTCTCTGAAATCTAGGTTTTCTCCCTCAAGGAGATGAGCAATAAAATTAAGCTCCTTCTTACTTAGACCTCTAAAAGTAAGAGTTGTTTCTAGGTGTCCAGACTCATTTAAGACAGCTTCTGTGAAATGATCCTCTACACCCCAAGCATATCCAGCATAAACGGAAGAACTATCTTGCTCAAGTACTATTGAAGAGGGTTTGACCTCGACAGACATTAAACCCTCTATTTCACCAAACTCACTCTTAACTGCTTCCTCAATGTCTTCCCCCCTCAACTGACCCTTATCTTCCCAAGTAGCGATTATATCCCTATCATCCATAAGTTTGTGGGTGAGTGTGTAGGTAGTATTTATTCGAGCTGTCTTGTTTTCAAGTCGAGCGACTCTTGATTCAAGACTGTTAATTATTTCACTAGCTGATCTTCTCATCCCTGCGATCTCCATATCTTTGAGTATTCTATTTAGAACTTTCTTGACTCTACGATCTCTAGTCAAAGAGAGGGCTTTTTCAAAGTCTCCGCTCCATAGTGCGTCATATTTTTCAGACATTTCATCTCTAAACTCTGGGTCATAGATATAAAGCATTGGTTCATGCTTTTCGATAGCCTCGATTAAGAGATGTTTTACGGACGAGTGTCTTTTCATGATGTATTCACTTTGTTTGCTTGTGGATGGAAAAGGGGTTGGGTTATATTTAGCCGCCATATCAACCATCTCACGATCTTCATGTGTGAGTCTTTGTCGATACCAGTCAGAACCCATAGTGATAAGTGCATAATTAGTACGGTCTAAAGATCTCTCCATTTTAGAGAGGTGCTTAGGGATGGCTTCAAAGTTATCCCCACAACGCTTGTATACTTCTTCTGCGAGTTGCGGGTGTTCTTTGATAGCTTCTACCATCTGGTTGACATGACTACGAACAATGTGAGCTTCTACACGAGAGGCTGAGACACCTTCAGATAAAATAGACCAAGATGCTTGGCTTGAAGATTTCTTTTTCATTATTATCCCCCTTGTCTTTTGTTCTAACGACAATAATAGAAGAACTATTACTCAAGCTCTTCTGGTATATCGAAGCGTATCGTTCTTCTATATTTATCTCGATACCCAATTTTAGCTTCTACTTGATGCTTACAAGGGATCATCTTTCCTGTCTTGATCTTGTGTAAGATTAACTCGTAATCCATGAGATCACCAGGCAATGCCATAATGATATATGGGTTAGCTATATCAGTTGGTAGGTCTTTAGGGTCAACTACAAGCACAATCGCAGTTGGAGTAGAAATCCAACCTTTAATGTGGATCGTCTGTTTGGTAGCAAGTATTGAGGTGTATGGCTTTAAGTCGATTACAGATCCGTTTGATCCGAATGACTTAAGGACAGCAACAGACCCTTTTTTAGTCCAATAAGATGGAATAGGGGGTGTGTTGAGTTCACTCCTCCACCAGAGTAAAAGTTCTTCGGGTTCTCTTATACAAGCAACGAGACTAGATATTTTTGTGATTAGATCCATGATTACTGCCCTTTGATTTTAAACTTAGTTTTCCAGTTAGGTGAGTAAGTGTCCAAGACACTTCTGTTCACCCTAGAGACTAAGTTAGGTTCAAGCACATTAGCGATCAAAGCATTGGTTTTAGGTGTTCGAGAGCTTTTGGGCATATAGATGTTTCCGTTAGTCTTATCTATAAATGCCACAGCGTGTTTAGACCCTAACTCCAAGTTATCGTAGACTAGTTTAATCATAGAATTGCCTACTCTAGCTTCTAAGTCTAAAGCATTCGCTATTCCCCTACTCGCTTCTGTGATCGCATCTAAATTACTTTCTGGAGTAGTTGGTCTTGTCGGTTCGGGTGTTTGATCCACGATTTCTGTTGGAGGAGGTGTTGTATTCCCCTCCGTTATCATGTTCATTGTTCTCCAACGAGGCTTTAAGCTACTCATTCTCTCATGTCCTACACAAACATCTAAGTTATTGTCTGTAATGTTTGCGAGGTTGACATTTAGGTTTGGTTTAGACTTATTCTTAGGTGCAAACAAGTTACCTGTCGCATAGTCAATGAACATATATGCGTGTGTAGATCCAATAGCTTGATTGGTGTAGATAAAGAGTCCATACTTACGCCCCTTCTTAAAGAACAGTCCAAGACGACTCGCCAAGGACTCAGAGGTCTGTATCATTTGTTGTTTACTTGGGAGTGTTTCTTCAACCTGCGTTGTGGGAACATTCTCTTCTGGTGTAAATTCTTCCGTAAAGTCAGTCATGTTTGGAGTGTACTCTTGACCGTCTATTACAATGCTATTAAACGCATCTAAAGACTTCGGATGTAGCTTCCCTACTGCTTTGTAAGCTAAGGCTTCGCAGAAATGCTCTTCTACATCAGAGGTAGCATAATTAGTAGGGAACAGACCAGACCGAGACTTGAGGTGGTCTTTAATGTACTTTGCTTTGTACGCACCGACTTCGCTTCCATCTGGCAATACAAGGTAAACACCACCTCTTGGGTGAGTCCGAGAAAGCGTAGTTGGAACACCATGACTCGGATTTGAACTTATAGTTGTCTTAGTACGATTCTTTTTGGCATATAAACCGATGTCTTTACCCACAAAGTCATTGAGATTTACTCTGTGTCCCATATGACATCGGGAGTCATATCTTCTCCATAAACTCTTTTTCTCCCTAGATAGATTCTTCCTGTAATATCTATGTCCAATTTCATGGATGAATGTCTTCATGAACTCTTCTTGATCTCGACCCATGTGCTTTAGGGTGACTTCATCTTTAGCAGAGTTGTACCACGCATACCAACTAGCCCTACCTAGCTTTTCGACTAACACCACATCACCATAAAGTGCTTGAGTAAAGTTGGGTGCAAGCGAGTTTGTGCAGTAAGTAAGTGCTTTAGTACAAGCCTCTACCATCTCTTCAACTTTATCGCCACTGAGGTTGATTGGGTTCTGCAAAGTAAAAGGACCAACATCAACTGTGTTTTCACCTTCTTCTCTTAATGGATGTTTCAGAAGATCAAAGATATCCTTAATATGTGATCTTCTATCAGAAAACCATTTAGCTGGACTGAATCTTGATCTAGGCATCTTAACCTTGTTTTTTATGGCTCGGACTCTCCTAGATTTATCTTCGGGAAACTTGATCTTATGGAACAAGAAATCGGCTAGATGCACTGTGTGTACTACTGCCGTAGTATCTAAACTCTGAAGATGCAGATGATCTTCAATGTAGTCGAGAGCATCGGTTACTTTTATATTGAACTGACTACCTCTTACGAGTCCTTGCCAGTCGCCTAGTTTACATCTACTTAAATGATTATAACTAGCGTACTTTTTCATTTTTACCACCTGATCTTGAACTTGACTTTAAGTTGTAAATCTTCGTTAATGACTTCTTCTGGAGGTCTTGTGTCATAAGAATAGTTAAACTCATTAATGATAGAGAAGAACTTATCTACCTTGAACTCTAATGAACCTGTCCCCAGAATACGATAATCAGAAGGAGTCATAAAGAGAGGCTGATAATAGGCTATTATTTTCCCCTCTACTGTGTCCTTCCACTTTTTACCTAGTCTGATATAGGAAGTACCTCTAGCGTCTAACCTACCCTCTTTTAAGCCTTCAATTTGTTCATAGTCTGACATACCCCCTAGACCTATGGCTAGATGGTCTTCAAAAGCAGTAAATCTAATTCCAAATCCAGTTAGTTGTCTGAGTTGAAGAAGTCTGAACTCATCTTTTTGGTTTTGGGTGAACATTTCTGTTCCTATGTGGTTGAACCACATAGCTGTCCACCTTAAATGAGAATACGCAGTGTTGTTAAAAGACTCTCCGTCTTCTTCTCCGTAGGAAACAGATCCTATAAGTAAGTTATGGTGTACGCCACTAATGTGATCTAACCTCAAACCTGCTTGGTATTGGAATACTTCCACATTTCCTCTTTGAAGAGAAACTCCTACTTCGGTAGAACCATGTAATCCTTGCTTATTTCCACTTCGGTCAGACTCGATGTTTACAACCTGTCCCCATGCCATAAGAGGGGGCATCAACAGAAAGATAAGCAAGGCTCTCATTACAGAATCTCTACAGGGTAGTTCTCCAATAGGAGTTTTGTAAGAGGACATCGCTTTTTCTTAGCGTGTGTTTGTAGGTACGGGATATGATCACTACTCTTATTGTGGAGAGTGTGAGCAATAGTTCCTGTATAAAGAATGAGATCAGAGATCGCCTTATGTGCAGACTTTGCACAAGAGGGTTTAAATCCTAAAGGGCCTGATAACACACGCTTTGGTTTCTGATTGAGCAAGCAAGCACCACTAAGAGCTTTACTAGCATGACAGTTTGATCCTTGGCATCGAGTGCTGAAATAAGTACCCGCTTCTGGGTGTTTTGTTTCAACAAACCGAGCGAGGGTATTTACCTTTTTCTCCAGTTTACGCAGAGCAACCTCTACATCACTCTGGACTCGCTTGGTGAAGCCATAGTTCCCACTAGCCGCAGTCTTGGTTGCCATTCGACTCATGCCTCGGTAGATTTCCATAGCCATCGCATTGTTGGTGGCCGCATACTCAAAAAGCCTTTCAGCATCTTGATCTACCAACTCTTCTTCGATCTCACGAACGGAAACCCCATAGTGATCTGCGATATGCTTCAGGATCTGAGCCTTCTTTGCAGGGGGGATGCTGTTCAGATACTTTGCGTTCTCAGCACCCGAACCAGCGATCTTGTTCATATATTGAGAAGCCACTCTACTAGACTGTACTGAGTTAGCAATCAAGTCAGCTATTTGCTGACCTAATTGTTTCGCAGATGACCCATTAAGGTTCTTGATCAAATCCCTACCTACCCAAAGAGAAGTCGCAATCTCATTTGATTTTCCAGATCCCTCAGTTGAGTTTTGAAAAAAGATAGTAGTATTTAAAGAAGATATCTCCATTTTGACTGAATAAAAAGGTTTACCTCTTAACCTTGCATGGGTACTGACCTTAATCTCAGTGATCTTAATGTCTCCTTTAATATTCTGGGCATCAAGCCAAGTTTCAAGTTTCATTACAAAAGCATAGAGTTTGCTTCGGACATCTTCTTCATCAATGAGTTTAGCGACCTCAGTCAAAGACTTTCCAGTATTTGAATTAAACAACTCTTTTGGTGAGTACATTGCTTGACGCAAAGTAGACCTAGACTTAGTAATCAAGTCATCAACTTCTTTTTTGAGTCGTTTGATGTTCTTGTCGGCTTTTTCCATAGCTCTGTTATAGTGTTCAAAGCTAGGTGTATAAGCATCACGACCATGTGTATTTACTAGATCTTGTTCATTTTGTTCAGCTCTCTCCCAGTTCTGATAGATCCTACGATCAATCATACCTAGATCAAGAAGCCCTTTGATGTCCATGCTATCAATACACTTTTCAGCTTGGTCAATTTTCTCTTGAAAGAGCAAAGATTTTTCAATCAGATTTTCGGATATTTCATGCCTACTCATATCACCACTCCAAGTCGTCAATGATGTCATAGTATCGAGCTTTTTTACCCATTTCATCTCTGTTTTTTTCAACAAGACTAGGGTCTGGAGCTTGCCCTGGAGAAGTTACTGATCCTTCATACTCTAAAAAATCTTCTGGTACATCTCCATCTCTTCTAGCATTTGCGTACTCCTCTTGACCTTTTTCTCCCTTAGAATATTTTGATTCTTTATCGAAATCAGCCATGAACCCCATATCATCAATAATGTCCTCTGAACCTTGTTGGTCATCATCTCTATATCCACGATAACGAGCAACATCATTCATAGCAGAGTAAGACTGAGAAATCTTGTCCTCGACCCAATCATCAAGATCTTCCAGACCAATGTCATCAACGATGAAATCAGCCATGTCGCTCATCTCTCGTAGATTCTGTCGGCTCATGTATGAACCAGAGTCTTCGTGGTCTTTAGCAGTTCGACCAAGACCAATGTCATCAATAATCTCATCGTCTGAAGCGAACATAGGTCTGTGTGTTACTTGAGAGCCACCTTTTTCAGCAAGCATTACCGTAACATCATATCCCTTTATTCTTTTACGAGTGCCTTTTTGGAAATGTGCCTGTGCCATCTCCTGTGCTTCAAACTTCGAGTCCGCGTAGACTTCAACTTTTTCACGATTCCACATGGCGATATACCCATTAGAACCAGATCCGATTTGTTGACCCCCAGCCATGCGACCAAGACCCATGTCATCAATAATCTCATCGTCTGCTGACTTCATCTTTTCATTCATCTCTTCCTCAGAGTGAACTACTTCATCTTCAAACTTTTCAGCAACTTCAGGGTTGTCTTTTTTCCATTGTGCGACCGCTGTATCAACAACTTTATCTGAGTTATGCTTACGACTAGGTAAACGAGACTCTTTCCAAAAGTCGGACATACGACCAAGACCAATGTCATCGACAATCTCGAATCCTTCAAGTTCATCAGCCTCAAAGTCATCAGCGACAACATCATCTATATAGTTGCCTGGTCCACTTTTAAGGTCGCCATATCCCGTGTTGAGTTGTACCGTCTTTTCCCCCAAGAAATCGGCGGCATTTCTTTCACCATAGTCGGGCTGTAGGCGAAGGGGTTGTTGTGGTTGGCGAAGCTCCATGTGCTTCTGAGCGATTTTCTTTGCGAGTCTTTTAAACATTTCTGTTCTCCTTAAGAGGGTTCATCTTTAATAGTGGTAATAGATAAACTATTAAATAGAGGGTAGTCCTACGAGGTACTTAACAACATCACCCTTACCCTCTAGGTTTCGGGTGTAGCATTTTCTATCATCATCCCACTCAAGAGGTTTATTGATGATTGTCCTTACTTGATCTTCATCTTGAACATGGTTGACACCGAGTCTCTTCTTTAAGAGTCGGGCGAACCTTGCGTCAACCTCTGCGTACCAACCTCTCTTTAAGAGAAGTTCAGCACCTTTCATCAACATAGCGTTCCTACCTTCACTTGTTCCGTCAGATCCGATGAGTCCAATCTTCTTTCCGAAAGGAGTAGATGAGTAGCTGACGAAAGCGTCTATCTCATCATCACCTTCTACATCTACAACCCAGAAGGTGTCGTAGTTGCTCATAAGATCCGACTTGGAGCTTATGTGTTTCCCTACTTTGGAGTATGACAGATCATAAATAGTCCAAAGTTGTTCTTGTTGATCTTGATCAAACTGTCGAGGGGGTGCTTCAACCCACTTTTTACGCTCAAGATGAACACGAGCGATACGACTAGCCATTCTTTGATGGGTGTTAAAGATCATCTTATATGCTTCGCCCACAGCTTTCTTATATTTGCCTTTGGCGTATCTTTTAAGAGTGTGAAAAAAGCTATTTGGGCTTGTGGATCTCGTCCATTTAGATTTTGACCCGACACCAGTTAAAGCTTTGAATACCTCTAATTTATCTTTTTCTGTGAAAGTCTCATATTCAGAAAATCGCTTTAGATCAGACATTATTGTTCTAATGTTATCTCTAAGATCAGTATAAAACTCACCATCGTCAAGATAGTGGAGTTCCTTTTTATCTCTTACGCTTAGACTTTTGGGGTCTCCATGTTGGTTATATTCAGGGGTTTGGATTTTCTTTGAGGGCATACCAGCTTCATTCTTATACGCCCTAAAATTGTCTGTTATTTTCTTACCCACGAAAGTTAATATAGATTGACCAACATGAGTCATTTCATGGATTACAGAAGTATGCACTGCTCTTATTACATTACGCACAGTAGGATGGTAATCAAAAGACTGAAGAATCTTTTTCCCATAGTCAGGGATAGCGATTGTGACTTCTTTTTTAGTAAAAGACCAACTACTGTTTGTTGCATCTACCTCGATCTTTACTTTGATCTTGTCAAAATACTCCCAAGTACGGCTCATGTCTGACATACTTTTTTTTAAGGACTCAACCATCATTTCATAGTTTTCAATGAGGTCCTCGAACTCAGGGTTGTTTTTCTTTTTCGCCTTCTCAATTATTTGAGAATACTCCACGATTTGACCCTTGGCTTTTTCCCGCATCATTTCTTGATGTTCTTCTAATGAGTTTTGGTCGAGATACCAGTCACCAAAATAAATAGGGAACTCTTTAATAATCACCTGCCCCATTTTCATGGGTTTTAATTTTACTCGGATGACTTTCTTAAATTCTTTTATCTCCCCTTTAAGTTTCTTTGTCTCTCTTTCGCCCCAAGATAAGTAACTCTCCAATTCGATCTCGGTTTTCGCTATGCTTTCTTCAACGACTACTCTTATCTGTTCTCTTTTGGCGGGGTCTTTTACTCCAGAGAAGTATCTCTGTTTTAAATGCATAGATGCATAACCATATCCAAAGTACCCTGTGGACAATGAAGAAAAATCTTTATAACTATTGAAAAGACCACGAGTCCCATCCTTCCTTAACGATTCTCTAAGGGAGACAATGGAGTCTGAGAGGGCGGATAGACGGGTTTCTTGCTCTCCTCGGTAGTTTTTATAACTTTTAATCTTCTCTTGTAGGGCTTTGACGATATTAGTAGCTACTTGAGAGAGTGCAAAACCATAAACATCTTGAGTCATCATTTCTGGTGGCTTCATTAGTCCTGCGTATTTCATTTTTACCCCCTGTTTAGATATGAAGAAGCAACACGACTAGCCCTGCGTTTATTGATGTCTCTTAATACGAGATCGACCACGCTTAGTTGAGCCGATGGTTTGACATTGGGCAACAGACCTGCAATCTCAATCGCTAACTCTTTTCTCGACAACCCGCTTTGAGCGAGGTTTAAGATTTGAGATACCTGTTCATCTGAAACATCTGTCTCTGACTGCAAGCAAGGCAGTAAGGAAGCCATTTTAGAGGTTGTTGAGGGTAAGTGTCTGATGATCTCTGGGAATGTGGAGATACCTTTACAAGTACGGATTAAGTCAGCCCCCTCAAACAAGAACGCAGTACATTCTCCTTGAGCGTTCTTTTCAAAATCAAGGGAATACTGTCCAACACCTGGAACTGAGACTTTGTAAACAAGATATATCCCGTCCACATCTGCTTTACATGACCACTTATCAAGCATGGTCATGTAGCCTAAGTGCTTCACACTTGATACGATCTCTTTTACAGAGCTTACAAAGTCATCTCTAGTAGCCATGATTTGTCTCCCATCTTCTGTTATTTCACGCTCAATCATAAGAGCAGGTCTGCGAACTAAGTAGTTAGGCCACTTCTCGTACCACTTAGCATAGAAGTCATCTTCGGAGACTTCACGAGTGGTCTTGTCGGGGTTGGGTAGATTCGGGTCAGCCACATGAACTACATAGCTTCCTTTTTCACCTGTAACATCAAAGATCAAACTAGCATGACTCCAATCCCTACCTTCGGGATTCCATGCAATAAGTACAGGCTTACCCTCATCTGTCCACGCTTTTACTTGGGTCAAAGTAGCTGGTGTAGTGAGGGTAGCTCGACACCCAAAATACTGAGCACAAGCTAAGACTTCTTCCCACCTAGCCCCTTGCATAGGTTTTGCACCAATCACTTGATTGACTTGATCCTCGTTGCACTTAACGCCAACAGCATTTAGAGCCATACAGGTGGAGGTCGCCACACAACTAAACTGTGAACGCTGTCGTATTGGGCTCACATCTGCTTTTGCTGATCTTCTCATGATAGGTATCCCTTTCTATTGTTAGAAAAGGCACACCTATAAAGAGACTACAAATCTACTGTCTTATCTTCTCTTAAACTTCGCTTTATTGAGGTGAATCTGAATGTGTCCTTTTTCTCCTATACCAATATCATAGTCCTTATCGTAGCCCGATTTGAGCTTTTGAAATATGGGGTACTTTCTTGTTAGGAGTTTATTAAGATCATTGGTTAGAGGTCCAGCCCACTCATCCCACCAACCTTCTTCATCCCAACCTTCTGGATCACAGTCATCATCCCAATCCTCATCACAGTCATAATTCTCTCCAACATAATGGTCGAGTCTATGTCTATTCATAGGTTCTATCCATAGGAACCAGGTATCTCCATCGTCACTTAGATCCATACCACTCATACGACTGCCATTCGGGGTCCTTGATCTAATCAAGAAATCGTATACCTCTTGAGCTGTCGGTAGTTGTTCTTCAACTGTAGGTCGAGATCGAGGTGTTGATCTAGTAGGTGTTGGTTGTCGAACAGCTCTTGCACTTGGAACAGAGGGTTGTCTACCTGTTGGGTTGGATCTAAATGAGTCAGCCAAGTCAGATGCGTTGTTTCTGTGCATCATCTTTCTGATGTTTTTTAGATCACGATCACTAAGATCTCCACCGTCTTTGAGGATCTGAAGGTATCCTCCAAGTTCAATGACCATTCTCGTGTCAGTTCGGTTTTGAGCTATGAAACCCCTAAGAACTTCATAAGCCTCTGTCTTAGTAGTCGCTTGTTTTTCAAGCCTTGCAATCCTCATCTCAAGACTTCTGATTATTTCTGAGGCTGATCTTCTCATAAGTGTTCTCCATTGATTTAGGTTAGTTAAGATCTAGTATAATGAAACTATTAAAAGCGATCTCTATCAAAAGAATCGCTATCAAAGTCTGCAATCACATCATATTCAATTTGAGCAACGACAATAACAGTTAAATATCTGTCATCATCTCGAAAGATGTCTCTAACTTCATAATCATACTCGATCACTTCGATTTGAGAGATGTTATGATAGCTAGGGAGTCTCTGTTTTATCTCATATTCAACTTCACCAAAAGCTAAGTCAATTTCTTCTGATCCCATATTTCTCAAGATGTTGTTCTCAATGTTCTTAGTGAGAGCATCACACAAGATTTTAGTAGATTTATCTTCTGGAGGATAGAAGTCATCTAAGTTCATCTTAGCTAGTTTCTCAAGGTCTTTTAAGTCAACTTTGAGCTTCATCTTGGTCTTTGATCCTACGACACCCGAAACTGTGTCCAATTCGGGATAAGCTGGATTGCTAGGGTGTAGCATAGAGTTTGATTCAACTTCGATCTCACCTTTCATAAGTTTTTCATTCTTATTGATGACTTCACCATCAAGAATAGAAGCAGACAAAGCATGGAGGAAATGATTTGCTTGTCGATCAGAAACACCTGGCATCATTGCTTGAACAGACTTTAATCCTGTACCTGCTTGTTTCAGACTCGCATTACGATAACTCGATGTTATCCGATCTGCATCACGATCTGACAGATACATATCTGTATCCCGATCATAATACTTGCCTGCTTTCGGGTCGTAGTAAAGAACTTCACCACCTTTAAACATGAAAGGCCCTTCAAGACCTTGATTGGAAAGATCTGTGTACCGATCACGATCAAGACGGGGCAGACGATGTTTAGCCATCATTTCTTCATGGTGTCTCTTTGCAGAGGATCTCTTCTCAAGGTTCGCAATACGCACCTCAAGATTTCTGATTGTATCTTTCATTAGTATCTCCATTTATTTGGTAGGGTTAATGATCTAAAATTTGACTATCTAAGAGAGACTGCTTCCATTTTATAAGTCAAATAAGTGATTGCAGGGTATCGACTCGCTGTCTTACCCTCTACCATCTCATCATATTCGTCAGTATTAACCACCCAGCGATACATCGCTTTCTCTAAGAGAGCTAAAAACCCTGTTATGATGAGTGGTGCAAAACTACCTATGTTTTGTTTTAGATAATCCTTAACCTGATCTGCATTTAAACTGATCGGTTGGTATTGAGATATTGGAGTCTCTATCGTTGTATGCTCAATTTGAAGGAAGTTATTATCTGAAGCAGGGATAGCGTCTAATGTAAGATCTCCTTTTGACATTGCTACTTCCATTTTTTTAGCAAGGTCTTGGGCTTCTTCTATCGTGGGGAGCTGTGTGGTCGGAGGAACTTCTTGAACAATACGAACCCTTGTATTTTGACTCAAAGCGGTATACTCAGTCATATCTGCTAAAGTGGTTCTTAACCCAGAGGCTTGGACAATCAAACGAGCTAACATCACAATGATCGTGGTCACTACTGTGCCTTTTAAAGCCATTATCCCCACTACCCCTATGAGAGATGTGAAAAAACGATAAAGTACCTTAGAATACCTTTTAAGAGCGTTCATGAATATCTTAAAGCTATCCCCTTCACTAATCTTCTTAGGGTTAAGGATATGCTTAAAGTCTGAATACCATGAAAGGTATGCACTTTTCATCCTCGTTTGGTTTTCGCCCACATACTTTTTAACAAGGTCTTTTAAAGGAATCTTTTTATCCTCTGCCTTACCCCCTGTGAAGATAGATTTCAAAGGGTCTGAAGGATTAAAGGAAACGATCTTAGGTAAGCCAGCTCTTGTGGTTGTCACACCTGCCATAGCTCTAAAAATCCTTGAACCCAACAACGCCCCTAAAGAGTCGTTAATCTTGGATTTATTTCCCTCAACTTCAAGATTGACCGTATTGTATATGTCAGCAAATCCATTGATGATCTTCTTAACAATGTTCTTAGGGATATTAACAAGACCTTTAAATGTACTTGAAATATCATCTATGAACCCTGCTTGACGCTCTAAGTTTGCGACTCTAATTTCAAGCTCTCTTATGGTTTCACTGGCAGATCTTCTCATAAGATTTCTCCATTTGATTTAAGGTTAATGAGATCACTTATGAGAACCTATAAAGAGATTACAAATCTATCACCACACAAAGACCAGAGCTAGGGTACTTCCTTTTAAGAGAATCCCACACCCTCATGGCTTGGTCGCTAGTAGAACCCGATATGCTACATTTTTCGGGTATGATGACAAAGGGTTTCCTCACCCTTTTCGACCAACCCTCTATGAGCCTTTGATAAATCTCTGACCCGATTCTCTTGCCATGATAGTCTTTACTAAGACTAACCACAGTTACTTCAAGAATTCGTATCTCCTCACCCTCCATGACTTGAGGGTATTCATAACTGATGTCAATGAGGTCATCAGAACAGTGGTAGGTATGTACTACTTCCATCATAGAGATAGAGTCTCCATAAGCCCTAGCAAGCCCGATGACATTACCTTGATCTTTAACCTCTACAAAAACAGAGGTTGGTGTGGTTTTGACAGAGAACTCTAACATCATCTTAGTATTTGAGATCTAGTCCGAGTTTGCCATCCGTACCTGGTACTTTACAGCAGATACCTACGACTGTTGGGTCAACACCTAAATTGGCGTTAAGATTAGCGTCTGGGTCATTACATAACAACCCATTTTCGCTTATTTTGAGAGGGTCATTAAGGTTATATGTAATAGGGCCAGCGTTGCGAACGCCATTAACTGCTAAGGCTGTTGTTTCAAACTCTTTGAACAGAACTCTAGCACCCCCATTAATGAGAGTCAGAACAGCCGCACCCGAAGCTGAAGCTAATGCACCCGTGTTCTGATAGGATGTGAAGTTTCTGTATGTGGATTGTCTAGCGTCAGCGTAGTTTTCTGATCCATAGAGAACGAAACCCGCTACATATTGACCATTGGATTTTTCAACGGTAAATTCAGCCACGCTATTTTCGTTTTCTACATAGTGAACCCAAGTGCCACCTTTCCAACCTGTTTGACGCATGATCTGTCCTGCGGTGCAAGGTGTTTTATCGCCATTTTTTAAGACATCAATGTCATCCATAGTTAAATTAAGATCTATTGACATTAGACTTCACCTTTGTCTTTTTTATCTTGTAAGACCTTCTTGACTGCTTTAGCCATTTCTTTCTTGTCTAAGTGTCTTTCAACAACCTTCTTTACAAGATCCTTTTTCACCTCAGATTTGGTCTGTACTTTGGGTGTAGGGGGTTTAGCTTTAGCTAACTCATCAAATGAATTAGGTACACCCTTAATCGGTTCTTCTGTTTTCACAATGAACTGATTGAGGGTACTGAACTCTTTACCTCCAGGTCTCTTGACGATCTCATCGGGAGGAGGGGGTGCAATCACAGATTCGCTTTGGATGAGATCGTCATCTTTTTTCATCTCACCCGACTGTATCGCTTTTTCGGCTGTGTCTACTTTGTTTGTGATAGCTTTCGACTCTGCTAAGTTCCTCACTGATCTTTTGGTTGGGTTGTCAAAGAAAACAGACTCGGCTGACTGTGCCTGTTCAAGCTCTGCTACTCTCCTCATCAATGAGGCTATTTTATATCTAAGATTGCTCATACTAAACTCCTTGAGGCTTTAGTGTACGCAATTTATAAATAAACTATTACTTTTTACCTATAGCGTGGGGAATCAAAACTTTTTAGATTCAACTCTATTTCCTGTTTAGGGGCTAAGTTAGGGTCTTGAGTAAACTCGTGCCACAGGTTGATCTTGACCCATGTCGGGTATATGATTAAGGGTCATACGGTATTCGACAGGCTAGAGGGTGCTACGAAGCCTAATGTTCGCTCGAATATCCCAGTAGGCTTTAGAGATCTCCATTTGAGCCTCATACTCCTCTTGGGTCATGGAGGTCTCTGTGCCACCACTCAAGTTGTTGTAGTTAGCGTGTAGAGCGTTAGGGGTGATGGGAGGTGCTTCCATATTGTCGTCCTCACTTGCGTTGATGCTCACAAGTTCCCAGTTATCGGGAGACAACTCCATGATATTATCTCCATCTTGGGCGAGAGCCACACTATTATAAAACACCAAGTCCACAACCTTTGCGACAGGCTTAAAAGAACGCACGACCTCCCGAAAGGGTCGGGGATCTTCCCCCTCGACTCGACTGCGAAACCCCTCGATCACTTGCTCTCCCTCTCTGATGAGAGTGATGGCACTGAAGAACTGATCCATTACTTGCTCCTCTGTAAGACGAGCGAGGATCACTCGTCCACCTTGATTATAAGAGGCAGGCTTGTAGCCTTCGGACAAGTTCTCCTCCTCGACCTTGTGGAGAAGGAGAGCGACCTCCTCAAAACTGAGGCTTGAGTGAGAGTAAGGACTCTCAGCTGTTTGGCGTTGGCAGAAAGGATTTACTGTAGCTGAGTTGATTGTGATGTTCATCTTGTTCTCCCTTTCGTGGAGTTTGGTTGATGATGATGTTTTGTAATAAATAAAGGGTTACGACTTAGGACAACAACTTAGTTTTAGCCTAGCTCGTTCTCTTCAATCTCATGCTGAATCTCACATTGTGTGAAGCCGATAATCTCATTACGAGCCTTCTCTCGCATCTCTGCTATAGTGAAAGATTCACGAGTATGGAAAAGGAAAAGTCTTACTAGTGCGTTTATCTGTGTGATTGTGTATGTCATAGGGTTCTCCATTGGGAGTAAGTTATTGAGGAGTGAATGTCAGCCCCTCTACACAACACTAATAAATAAGGGGTTACGGTTTGGTTTTTATTAAGTAAATCAAACACTTATGTCTGAAGATGGTTCTTACAGTTTGGGTTCAACAGATAAGCGTAACCCCTTATCTATGTACCTAACATAAGGGCAACCAAGCCCAACACTCCCAATGGAGAACCAACATGGACGCAACAACAATCCTTTATATAATCCTTAGTCTGCTTCGTGCAGACAACGCAACGAACTTGGACACCCCAGTGGTTCACAATCACTTGGTCGAGGTGAGCCAATCGATTGAAGCTCACGCTTCACGCACAGTACCTGCTGTGAGACTTATCTCGTTAGCATATAACGAGAGTCGCTTCGGCTATCGCCATGTTCAAAAGGGTAAGTACCCTAAGTCAAGTTGGGGTGCTTGCGGTATATACCAACAAGTAGTGAAATACAGCAAGATTAAAACTACCTGTAAGAAACTAGGGACTGATGTTGATCATGCGACACAGGCGGCTGTGGCTTACCTCTCCTACATGATTGATCGTTGGTCAATCCGAGGTAGTAGTCGTATGGACGAGCGTATGTGTCATTATTTCAGTGGTAATGACTGCGATGACAATAAAGATGGGAAGTTGAACCTTAAAGATGACGCTATGCAATACGCATCACGACATCGTAAGATACGCTTAAAGGCTCATAAACTACGCTCTAAGGCTAGTAGGTCTTTGAAACCACGCACTACTACTCGCAGAGCTAGAAAAGCTCGTAAGATCACATTAGAGAGCCTTTTCGCAGGTGTTCGCAAAAAGTCCCGTGAAGACTAGATATATGACGCAGGTATATTAACTGTTCTTTTGCTTTGGTTTGTAGACTGTTAAGAACCTTAATCTAAAAGGCATGAAGATGTATACGAAAAAAGTAGGATCACAGAGAGGGATGAAAAAGATTGAGGATTGGTATGGGGTCAATAAGAGCACCCCAGATCAGTGGTTTCATCGTTGGGAGCAGTTCTTAGTATCGTTAATGTCCGAGTTGGGCTATCAGTGCGTGGGGAATGAGTCTGTAAAAAAGCCGAAGGGGAAGCATTGGTCTAAGACGATGAAGTTCACCCACTCTAGCCTAGACGATATTATCCTTTACCTTAGTCGTAATCGTAGACAGGAAGGTGGTAGTCTCTGCCTTGTGTATGATACCTACGAAGCTACTATTGAAACATTAAGTGATGAGGTTATGTCGAGGCAAAAAGTCGGGGGCCAGATCTTAGGTCATATCCGAGAGGGATGGTCTAAGAGCAAAAATGTTAACCAAGAAGATTAAGGGCAAGAGAGTAATGAGAGTTCTCCCTGTGTGGAGATGCGTCAATAAAACCACCCCTTTTATCTGGTTTGAGAAATATGAAAGGTTCTTAACTGATCTAGGATATGAGCTTGGTTTTATCTCTATAGAGATCAGTGGAGTACAAACCATAAGCGATAGCTTCTACCTCACGATGACTTTTCGCCATATTGAGGGTAAAACTTTTATGTTTATGCTCATGAGGAGCAAACAGTTTTTTGGTGGTGGGATAACACTCAAACAAGACGGTGTGAAAACCGATTTCTTTATGACTGCTACTCCCTCACATGGGTCATTTCAAGAGTCTAGGACTGACATCGGGAACTGGTTTATTGAGCAGATCCGAGACTCTTGGAGTTTATTCTAGTCCAAACTTTTTACGAGATACTGGGAGAAATCCGAACCCAGGTGATATGGAGTCTCCTGTTGAGATTTGATTTCCCTTATCATCGACTTTCATATTAAAGGTCGCCTTCTCTACAGTTCCTGGAGAAAAGGTAGCGACTTCTTCAATATGGTCAGCCCATGCGAGGAGATACCGACTACCTTCAAATGGTTCACCCTTAAAGTCGGTTCGTAGTCCATAAGCAAACACAGGTATTTCGAGCAAGTCAACGACCTTTGTTAGACCGAGAACTTGCTCACGACTAAAGAACTGAGCTTCGTCAACAAAGACGACTTGGATACCCTCTGATCCGACATCTTTTCTGAAGATCACCTCTTGCATAATGAGGTTGTAGGGATCTTCACTTGTTCCGACTGTGGTAGCTTTCTGCTCAAAGCCGATCCTTGAGGCGACTTTTGATTTCCCATCCCGACCTTGTGCCACTTCTGGTACAAGGATACGAAACTCTATTTCTCGCTCTTTACAGGAATGTGCTCTCATGATGAGGTTAGCAGATTTACCTGCGTTGACAGTGGAGTAGATAAAGTTTAACAAGGTAATAAATCCTCTCGTTCAAGTAAGTAAGCGACCTTTTCACGCACCTGCTTTACATACTTATTAACGAGTCTAATTTCCCAACCATATTCACGACTGATATGGGCTTTCTTTAGTCCGTTTATAAGGGCATCATACACTTTGAGTAAAACTCCTGAAAAACTGGCTCTGATTTCTTCTGCGAAGATTGCGTCTGAGGGGTCTTCCTCATAAGACGCATTATATGAACAAGCCACATCCTCTTCCACACCAGGTACAAATCTATCACCCACACGATTAAATTTGTTCATGAAGTTCATGGTGATGCAATCAACCACCATAACAATATAAGTAGACAACGCAGATTTATCTGGGTCATAAGGACATGACCCTCTATTTCGGATGAGTAGCCCTTTGTATACCTCTTGTAGTACCTCTTCGGTATCGACTCCCGTTTTCATCAAATTCACCCCTTGTCTTTTGTAGAACAGCTTTTTGATGTCTTCTTTGTGTTTCCCTATATCAATACCCAGTGCTTTTACTTTGAAAGTATATGAAAAAATAGTAGGTAATCCCTCTTGCCACTTATATTTGGGCGAGAGGTCAGTATAATCATACATTAAGCCCCCTTTGCGTTTGGTCGGTAGATGTACTCTTCATGTAGAAAGGTTGTTGTCAATGAAAAAGACATTTCAAATCGAAATACTACATTGGGCTAAGACAAAGCACAATGTAGACACTAAATATATACATAAATCTTTATCTGACAAGGATTTTAATAGTCTTTGCTTACTTTTGCACAAAAATAGGGGTATTGGCTCGGTGGTAGACACCAAAGAGATGGTGAGCGAGTACCTCAAAGAACATGGCATACAGTATATACCTCAATCTTTTAACGGGGTCGATGTAGATCTAAACTTCTTCTTCAACACCCACCCTCTCCAAGAAGATGGCTCGATTGAAGTTGATCTGTACCATATACTCTTACATTCGTGGTGTAAACCGAGTAGGATAAACTACAGAATACTTAAAAAACATCTTAAAGAACTAGGGTATGGTTTAAAAACTTCATCTCCTACCTATTCTAATCACACAGAAAACTGCGTAGTTTCTCTTAAAACCAACTACCCTTTAAGTTTACCAAAGACTCTGACACGCAATACCAAATCTATTAAGTGGTATGCAGAAGTACACCGTTGGATTTATTTGGAGTCCCCTAAAATCGAACTGAATGGCGAAACCTATACTTTGAATAGTATAGGTGAGAGGTGGGAAGCGTACTTTACAAAGCGTTTAATCGATCTTTTTGTCATGTCTGAAACTCCTTATCTACATAAGCACCCTCAAGTGAGAGGTGCTTACGAAAACGCCCCCCCTGTTCTTGCCCTGTGTGAACTGACACTTCGAGATGTTTTTAAGCCGACTAAGTTAAAAGACTGGGTAAATACAGCTTTAAGGACTTCTGACCTTGAGACTTACGGTAAAGAGTCGGAGGTAGATGAGGTCTTTTTAGATACTGTTTATGATGAGGTTTGTGGCAAACTATCTAAAACTATGATAAAAGGCAACCCCATTAAAAGTTTTGATGTCGTTGGGGGTTGGATTTCTATAATAGTGATTGCTTACCTCAATGATATTTTGAGTGAATACCGATCACTATTATAAGGAACAAGATGAATCTACTGATATTTTTAGGACTCTCTTTTCAGTGTATGTTGAACCATATGTCTTATGCGTCCTCTATCCACATAAGACCTGGATGGGATGTGGTTCAATCAAGACCAGCTTCAGAGAGGCAACTTAAGAGGTTTCTAAGAGAACTGACAAAGAACGAAGAAGAATATATTGACCCTCGCATCCTAGCCTTATCTTGGGTTGAGTCTCGTATACGACCAAGAGTACGAAGAGGAGATCGTGGTAAAGCCTGTGGGATGTTTCAAATCCATGCTCGCTACTCTTATCCCATGTTCAGAAGACGAAGGGGATTCAACGGTTGGGTCGAGGAAGAACAAAAAGAGGTGATTGGTAAGGAATGTCGCAAACTCGAATCTATAAGGTACTCTGTAAAGACCGTAGAGAAACTTTTAGGTATGATGGATAAGAGAGACTTACACCCTTGTCATCATAACAGTGGCTTCTATGGTCGGTGTAATACATGGTATAAACAACGAGTAGATTACTGGACTGCGTACTTTAAATTCGCCAACTTTATATGCAATGAAAGGATAGTGAAGATTATGGCTATGATGAGAACAGGAAATCCCATACCCACAGCACCCGCTACAATGATACAAGGATACCTAGACGCTATGGGAGGTAAAGAACCCCATAGCGAAGATACGACTTATAAGTCGGGGTATGATCTAGCCAAACTCGTACAAGAGGGGAAGGCTCAAGCACCCTCTTGGGCGACTGAAGACTCAAACAGCACCTCGACAACAAGCGAGGGAACTGAGCGTGAGGGATGATTGGATAAGGCAAGGATTAATAGGGACACACCCTATACACCTACCTTATCTAGTATCAAGAGGGGTGAATGAAAGTTGTCTAGTAGATTTCTACTCATGGCAACCCCACACCAATGTTCAATGTCCAAAGTTTAAAGCTAACTTTGGACATTCAGGTGAGCGTATTAAAGACTCACTCATAATCCCTATTACTTCCCCACGAGGGGAGATCTTAGGGATGGAAACACGCAGGATCAACGAGGACGGGTCTAAAAGAGTACATCAGTACCGAACCCTCAATGCTCAATGGAATCCTTATGCTTTAGGTGCAGAGGAAGGTTTTAAGGCATTGTGGGAACTAGGAGATTTATGGGTTGTTGAGGGGATCTTTGATAAGATCTCTCTCGATAAGGTCATACCTAGTTGTGATGCCTGTATCTCAACCTTGAGGGCTGGTATGGATGCTATCACAATGGACATGATAGAGCGTTTCTACACACCTGCCTCAACCATATACATCTGTTATGATAATGATGAGACAGGTCAGAAGAAATCATATTGGCTTCAGCGTGAGATGAAGAAGCGAGGTATGAGGGCTGTTATCTGGAAGTATCGAGGGAAAGACCCTAACGATGTGTGGACACAAGGAGGAGATCAAGCTCTAAGGAGAATGTTCCTGTAATCTTCTTCAATATCTCTTACTTCTAAATCCATGATTGCGTAAGAAAGCCCATCAACACCTCTCTTACTTTCATTTAGATTTATAGTAAAGTGTTTAGTTCCTGTTGTGATGTCCTCATCTTCTTCATTCTCAAAATATTCAATAACACATTGAATGTCCAAACGAAAATCTTCTTCATCGAAGAAAATCTTATCCCTTTCGAGATAATAATCGGAAAGCTCATATACCTCTCTACCTAGTTCAGTGCTTATCCACCTATCCACAACCTTAATCAAATGTTTTAATGCTTTCCCACTTCTATCTATTAAGTTAAGATTAATCGCCTTACGAGCGTTACCGTAGGATTGTTTTTCGAGTCTTGCGATCCTCATCTCAAGAGGATTAATGATTTCTGATGCTGATCTTCGGTTAGAGGTACTTTTCAGATGTTTTACCACTTCTTTACGATCATGCTTTCCATCTACACTCCCTACTTCAACCCCGACAGGTTTTGCATCGGGAGAGCTAAAGTAAATGTAAGCCAAAAAGTGTTCATCAACCATACCCTTCTCTTCACAAAAGTCATCATAGCATATTTCTTTCTTTTGACCCTTATCAATCAAAAGCTCATAAAGACCCTGCTCGGATTTGATTTGCACAGCTTTGAGAATCTTTGGTCTGCTTTTGAAACCTTTGATAAATTTGGCTCTTTCAGCGGCTTTAATGACTTCTGTCTCCGTTAAACCAAAAGAGTCTTTTACCCATCTTTGAGAGAAGAAGTCTTTAACATCTTTAAAGTTAAATGCTTGTTTTTCAAGTCTAGCGATACGACCCTGTTTACGAAGCCTATCTCGCTCTTGGTTGACCATTTTTTGATGCTCCTCTACTTCTTTACGAGCACTCTCTTGACCTACACGATAAATAACTTGATCAACGACTCGTTTAATGAAGTTTCTTTCGCTCATCTTTGAGTCATTTGCACCACTCAGTTCAAAGTCTACTTGTCTAAAGTCTCTGTTTCCACCTGTGATCTTGTACTCAGCAGTATCTTTCCCTTCTCTTTTTAGAGAGACTTGGTACACCTCACCTTCAAATTTGAACTTCCCTGATAACCGATTGTCCTTATCCATTTTCACATCAGAATTGACTGCTCTGTTGTCTTTTAGTCCTTTTAAAAACCACCCATGTACCGTATCTAGGGGGTTTTTTTCAAAAAGTCCAAAGATTGCTTGTTTTTCAAGACGAGCAATCCTCATCTGAAGGTTATTAATAATTTCACTGGCAGATCTTCTCATAATGGTTCTCCATTTGATTAAGGTTAGACTGATCACTTATGAGAACCTATAAATAAACTATTAAAGTCACCACCATGAGAGGTAAACGATCTCATACCCATCGTCTATTGCCTGTATAGCCGATTCTATGAACCTCCCTGTTTGAGTCTCCTCATATTTGCCACTCACTCCCCAAAAAGACCCTTTCGCTGTTTGTAAATTTTGATATTCATCTTTGAGTCTTAACAAGTCATCTTTGTCTAGGGAAAGCTCAACGCAGTTGAAACTCTCAGCGTTACCTCCTTTGGCATAGTATAACTCAGACATCCAGCCTTCAAGGTTGGCGTGTTTACGCCACTGTATGATGTAGGTGTCTTCTTCGTCTTGTCGTCTTGTGAACGCATATTGATCTAATCCCATTTATTGCTCCTCTGTGTTATGGTTCATTTCTATCAAAGTATTTGGGTAAGTCTATGATCTCGATAACTAAGATACCCTCTTGATCCGTAGTTAAACCCAAGCGTTTTGAGGGGTCATAAGCCTCAACCAAATGGTACTCTTTTTCAGGTCTGCTCATGTCGTAGTAAAGGCTTATTCCGTATCCGTCATAGGTCTTTGCTAGCCAGCTATAGTTGTGTTGACCATTGGGTTTTGGGTCTTTGCCTATCAGATAGCTGATAGTTTCGATCTCTCTCATGATGACCTCCAAGTTTTCACTAAGGCGACAATAATAGCCACCTCAATGAGTCCACAGATTAAAGCGTATGCCATTTATTTGTCCTTTCGAGTCCAAGAGCCTGTCCAACTAGACTCTGTTGAGTTAAAGCCCCATTGGGGTGTTCCCAAAACAGGTGCAGGAGCTACGGTTTTACCGAGAGCTTTACGCTCCACCTCCCAAGACGATGCTCCTGTCTCATCACAGATGTACTTGAAGCTCACATAGCGATGCTTTTGACCCTTCTTGATGTTGAACTTAGGGTGGTCTTTACGAGCGACCACCACTTTGTTAACAAAGGTGGCGTACCAATAACCATCCTCGTACTCGTACCCACTACAAGTGAGATGACCACGATTCAAGCCGTCATAACCTTCTTCAGCCATGTAGTCGTTGTATCTGTCCATTGCTAAACTCATGTTGTTCTCCTTAGTGGAGTCTTGGTTGATGAGGTTCATTCCTCATGTAGTCTTATAGATAAGGGGTTACAGTTTCACCCCTTAGTCCTCATCTTCCTCCTCTCGCTCCTGCTCCTCACGATCAGCGGTACACCATTTACAAAGAGCTTCATCATGGTATTCGTACTCGCTGATCTCATTCCCACAGTCCTCACACTCGTACTCCTCTTCGGGATCAGTCTCGATCTCAAGAGCACCCTCTGAGGTGTAGAAGGTGAAAGTACCATCATAGTAGTCAGCTCTACTAACTTGATCTTTTGTCATGGACACTGCTTTGACCCCACTGTCTTTGAGTTTCTCTTGGACTACCTCGTCCTCGATAAGCTCGACAGGGATTGCCCCAATGAGTCCTGCGTCAACAGGATAAGAGCGTCCGTCAGACCCCACATAAAATCCATCGCCATGAGCTGTGGAATGCACAAAGATGGGATGACCCATGTAAGTGAGGTGTCCGTCAAAGTCCTCTTTGGACTCTGCCTTTTCAAGATCCTCGCAGAAGTTATTAACCCAAAGAGCATCGTTAGTCGCCCCTCCTGCCTCGATGGTGTGGAGGAAATAACAAGGATCTCCGATAAAGTGTGTTGGTGTTGGTGTCGCAGTCATTTTTATTCTCCGTTTGGGGGAGTGATGAGGTAGTGATTCTGCCTCCATACTAGGCAATAGATAAGGGGTTACAATCACACATTCGGGATTGGTTCTCCATATATAGACGAGCAGACTTAGAGATCTCAACGACATCAATCCTTGCTGTCTTTAAGTGGTTTGCTTGATCCACCTTCTCGGCTTCGATTTCTGCCACGATGCGTAGCGAATATACCTTCTCTACCTTGCCTTTGTGCGTGTAGTAGAGTGGCTGTCCTGTAGCTTTATTCTGAACATAATACATAACTGTAACCCCTAACCTATAAGAGATTGTGAGCGATCTCACTTGAAAGGATATTATACATGAAAATCTTAGAACAGAATAATATAACTACACTATCCATCAACCAAGACTCCATGAAAGGGGTAGCATGAATCAGAACACATTTGTTATAGGAGGTGAATCTAAGTTCGCCTCTAAGTTTGTTGAACGCCTTAACAAACGCTTTGGTGATGAGTTGAAACTCATCATATCTAATCACAAGACATGGGATCAATCAGGAGATCGCAGAGAGGACATCCCCTCTGGCACCGACTTGGTTCTTGTCCTCAAGTCCAACTGCAACCACTCTTTACGAAACTGGGCAAAACAAGAGACCCTAAAAGAGGACATCAAGTTCATCGAATGTTCACACAAGACTGCCATAGCTGAGATGGACATAAGACACTGTTATCAACTACCCATGAATACAAACCTTGATACGACTCAAGAAGAACTTGATCTGTATGAGACTTGGGGTAGTTTCTTGGGTGAGCGTATCTTTATCCTTCCCCTTCTCGGCATGGAAGACGAAGGAATCTTTAATGGAAGAGATGCTTATGAGCGTATGCCTTGGGTGAAGACAGGTAAGAAAAAGATGGTAGCCAAGTGGGATCGTCTTTGGGTGTCTTACTCGAAGGATAGCTCGGAGGGTCTTCGTGCGATTCTCAATCGTGTTGCGAAAACTGAGGGTAGAAAAGCAACTCTTGAACCTCTCCATTTAATGAATAAGGGTAAGTCTCCTTACTTCAAACTCATTGAGATCTTTAAGTCCTTTAAAGATGGTAGCTTAGGTCGAGGTCAAGTAAATATGGTCGCTGATCAATGGGTTCGTGATGCGTATCTTGGCACAAACCTAAGAGACTTTCAAAGCAAGTCCAATCTCAAATATGCCTTAAACTTAATCTTTGGTGCAGGTCTTGATGGGTTATCGCCCGAAACCTTAGAGGTCGTAGAAGAACACTTCCCTAAGCGTGGTAGACCAAAGGCTAAGAAGAGTTTGAAGACATCCACTCCAGTGGTTGAAACTACAGAGCAGGATCAAAACGAGACTCTAACCCCTATCCTTACTCAAGAGGATTGGGATGACTATGTGGCACAAAACCCAATCATCGAAGAGGAGATTGAGCAACCTGTTGAACAACCTGTATCGGTAGACTCTCATGTACTTCTTGGTACTCTTAAACTCACACCTAACGATAATGTGATCTGTATTGGTGAGGTACATCTTGAGGGGGATGTTCACATTTATGGTGACATCTCTCTTGAAGTTGATCGCATTGAAAATAACACCCTATATGGTGTTAAAATCAAGAAAGGCTAAATGAATGAAATTGTCGTCAATGGCGAAACTAATTTTACTGGACCCCATGAAGTTCCTTGATCTCGATCATGGACAAAAGAACCCAGTAGATGCAAAGCACATTTGGACTGTTAAACACGAACAGGACAGTGCTGTCAGCGAAGGACTCTTTGTTGACGCACTAAAGTCTATCCGTAAGTTTGCTTCACAAAGGGGAGGCAAAGGTGAAGAAAAAGCCCTTATCCATAGATCCATTATCGAATACTCTGACCTTGTGTGGTCTAGGTTCGGTTCAGTTAATCAACTGAACTATCACCTCAAGGGTCTTTACGGTTGTGAACTGCCGAAAGTGTTTAGAGACCATATGCGACATCTTTTCTCAAATGCTCCTCAAGACACCATCGAAGAAGACCCGATTGAGGAGGTCTTAGAAGATCAGCCAAACATCTCACAAATCAGCCTTTGTGGTGTGAGTTTCAATCTCACCACAGGGTCTAGTCTCATCATCGGTGAACTGGCTACGAAGTCGCTCAATTTGAAAGGGATGAGGTCGATTAATATCGACAAGGTGTCTGAGGGTCGTTTGTTTGGGGTTAGCCTTAAAGCCTAAGACTATCTTATGTGTCTCGGTTTCGTATACAGAGTAGTCGGGGTCTACCTCTTTAATAGCAAAAACCTGTCGAGTGGACGCTTAGTATTCCTTACCTTTGGGTTCTTTTGTGATGTCTCTACGCCTATCTTTTAAACCCGCTTCACTAGCTTGAAGAACTAAGAATTTTTGAATGTCTCTCTTAGGGATATTTTTGTCTACACCAGTAGCTGTGACAACCGCAAACAGATCTGCCATCGAATTTTTATGCTCTCCTTGCTGATACAAATTCATTGCCACTGATACTTTAATTTTATCACCATTATGTTCAATAATGGCTGTGTTCTTTGAACCCATGCCTAGCCTTTTTTGTATTTCTGCGTACCCTATCCCATACATAGGGTTACCATGAAACCAAAGTGATGCGGTATCAAACTTGGGCCTCTTTTTTTGTTCTCTTTCAGGTTCTTTAAATAAGTCCAAGATAGCACCTAAAAAACCTTCTTTTTGCATATATCTGTACGCAACTCTACTAGCCATCTTATTACGAGTTCTCATGGTTTATTTCCTTTGTCTGAGAGTCTCTATATGACTGCCTATAAAAGAACTATTACACTTAGTCCCAATCCTCCCAATCATCCTCTTCTTCCAAAGAAGGGTAAGACTCATTGTCCTTAATATCGTTCTCTACCTCAGTAACACCTTTAAAGGCACTCGAACCCCAAATACAACCACTACCTACATCCCAAGGGTAGTACCAATGGACTCTCAGTCTCTCACTCGATTGAAAGGGGCAGATTTCTATACCATCATAATCTTTTGAGACAGCAACCCAATCTATCGCATCTTCCCCACCTATTTCTATGCCATACTTCCCTGTAAACATCCATAATTCTTGTTTTATTCGTATTACACACATACGATTAAGATTTACTTCAAGTAAATATTTATGTTGGTATCCCGAAGCCCAACTAGGGTTCCGACTTTGCACCCACTCTTTCCAATCCTTATCGCAAGCATACCAAAGACCCTTTGGTTTTTGGAGGGCACTTATAGTCTTGTCCTGTCGAACATTCCGAAATGACCCCATTGGTCTTGGAGAATACACCATACGATCATAGCTTTTCGCTTGAATGTGTAGAGTTGCGATTTTTCTGATTACATCCATGATACTCTCCTATATAATATATGTAAGAGATTAGATAAAGGAACTACAAATATGAGTGAATGGGTCGTATATGTCATCCAGAGTCAGCAGATCAGACGCTCTGCTAAGACAGGTAAAGAACTACCTGGTTTCTTCTATGTAGGTTGCACCACAGATGTTAACCGTAGGCTGAGACAGCATCAGGGTTTCATCAAAGGAGGCGGGAAATACACTGCAAAGCACCGACCTTGGAAGCTCATGTGTACTTATGGCACATACGCTAATAGATCAGAAGCCATGAAAGCTGAGATGGCTCTAAAGAAAAAGCGTGGTAAGGCTAGGCTCTATTGGACAGAGCAAGAGTCTAAATGGTGTCGAGGTCGTAAAGAAATAGGACTTAAAAACGACTGTATTTAGCTATGTCTGAATCCATCTGTTCATTCATCATCCCATGAGGCGGGTTTCCAATATCTAAAGCGTCACCCGTAGATGTTGTCATAAGAATATGATGATACTTTGAGTAGTTTATTTCTACACCATTAGAAAGAGAGATAGAAACCATCTCTCGACCTGTAGGGTCCTTCCCTCTTTGCACATCAACAACATTTCTGTTTGATAGTTTTTGCTCGGCAAGATCGTGAACATAACGCAGATCTACGGCCTCACTAGCAAACCTTTCAAGTTTCGCAATCCTAGTCTCAAGGTTTCTAAGGATTTCTGATGCAGATCTTCTCATAAGGGTTTCTCCATTTGATTAAGGTTAAGATGATCACTTAAGAGAACCTATAAATAAACTATTAAAGTTATGGTGTCGAGGTAGAGAACCTAGATTTTAGAGCCTGCGAAGAACCCTCTTAGACTCCTTGAGGAAGTCTGCCTTAACAGAGTCAGAGTCTGGTCCAACCTCGACACGACCAATGGTCAGTCTACCCTGGTTTCCTTCAGACACATCAACTAAAATGAGATATCCATTCTTCAAGTCTTCTTCATACACGACATTAACATGATTCATATAGCCATTTGTCCACCTTAACGCTCCTGTAGGCGAAGACTCAAGAGTATAACCTAACAATTTAGTTCCCGCTAACCTTCTCACAGATTGCATGGGGGACGAGGCGAGGCTGTGTCGGATGCGATAGAGGGGATCAGGTGTAGATTGTCTTTCAAGACGAGCGACCCTAGTCTCAAGGTTACGGATGATTTCTGATGCTGATCTTCTCATAGGAGTTCTCCATTTTGTTAAGGTTAATGAGATCACTTAAGATCATTTATAAATAAACTATTAAAGTTTAAGGAAAGACTCTACAAGCACCTCTGCGAGATCTTCCCCCTCAACCCCATGTGAACTTACCCATACCTCCCCATCTCTCCTTACAGACCCATTATTGAGTGCGTATAGGTGGTGGAGGTACGCAAGGGTAACCGTGTCCTCAAAGTCGGGCAACCATGTTTCACTAGTAAGAGTGTATCTAACTTTTTGTTTAGGTTTGAAGTGAGGGAAAACTAGGATGCCAGTCACGCAGACCCACTTAGGGTGTTTAACTAAAAGCCTAAGACGATCAATATCCACCAGAGTTAAACCAACCCTCTCCCTTTAATACGAAGCTACTCTTTGAGATAAGTTTCTGGGGGTCTTCTGTCTTACATTTAGGACAAGGAGGTGATGGGTCATTCATTTTATGTGTGGCTTCAAAGTCATGTTTACATTCTTCTTGTTTACATCTGTAGTTGTAAGTCGGCATTATTTTTTATCACTTTCTTGTTTGAGTCTTTCTTCACGCTGTCTTCTTCGAGCTTGACTCTCTAAAGATTGCACATACTCTAGTAATCTACCAAGCTCTCGATCTACTTGCTTGAGGTTTTTAGCCAAATCTTTATCGGAACATACCTTATCGTCTTTTCTATAAGTACAATAAGAAATAACCGATCTGACAGCCTCCTTGCTTGTGAGGAGTTTTTGTTGGATAGCCCTAGCAGACCTTAATGGAGTTGACATGAATATATCCCCTTTTGACTTTCATAATGAAGCCTACAATATGATAAACACAACCGTGTCTGGTGCTAAAGAGAACGGTCTTGATATATCTACATTACCTCCTCATTTATCCATAATGACAAGTGAGGAGGTACTTCATGGAAAAAAAGTTATACTTGGATTCTCTTTACCAGAGATCCTTCAAGATGTAAGCCCTAGTTTATGGTCTTTCATTGCACATCAAAAAATGCAAGAGGAAACAAACAGTATAGGGTTCGTTTTTTGGTGCTTGGTTGAAGATTCTAAGTGTGGTGGACAATCTGTCTTTGGTATGTCCTACTTTAAAGAAGAAGGATTCAAAGGATTTATCTCGGACATCGAGTTTCAATATGAACCCGAACTTCTAACAGACCCTCATCAAATTGTTCCCTCTTTCTTAGACTACGACTTTGAAAATGAATATCTGGTTCATTAAATGAGTTATTTAATCCCAGTTATTCTCTTGTGCCTCGCTGAACTCATTTTTTGGTTTAAGGGTAACTCAAAGGCTCTCTATGGGATAGATTGGGGACCTTTAAAATGGTGGCTCTATACAAGTTTATTCACAAACTACCTATGCCTATATGCTTGGTGGAAGCTAATAGAAATCGGAGATGTTTGGAAGGCCGGCGTAACTTGGGGGTTGTGTAGTTTCACTATAGAACTTATTCTTAACTGCTACTTTTTCGGGTTCAACTGGAAAGGTGTTGTCGCATTATGCCTATGTGCATTAGCCACAGTCATCGTACACACTTAAAAGGAACGCAATATGAAAGCTCTTTATTTCGCTTATGGTCTTTGTCTTGAAGAACACACAATGGTTGACTACCACCCTAGTGCTAGGTTTCACCTGTTCGCAACCTTGAGGGGTTTTAAACTCATCTTCTCTGGTGATGGAGTATGTTCCATAGATAAAGGGTCATTTAATGACATTGTTGAGGGCGTTTTATACACCGTAGATCATCAAGAGTTATCCGAACCCAGAGAGGGTTCTTCACTGTCGATACTCGACATTATGGGTCATGACGGAAACTATGTCTCAGCTCATGTTTATTATACGAACCGAAAAGATCTGGTAGCCCCAACTCAAGATTATCTTATGAGAGTACATAAAAAGTATCAAGATTATGGCTTTAACATGACACCCTTAGAGAACGCACTTGATAAATCAAACTATCAAGATACAGAGCAAGAGGAGGACACAGTATGTGGGCCATTGCTGTCTTTATAACCTCCCTAATTCTCCTATATGTGATCGCAGAATATGTAGCCTAAACAAGCACTTCCAAATAAAAGCAAATACACATCATAAGCTCTTCTGAGTAGATACAATCCATCATATTAACTTGTCTTTTTGTATGTTATATCGCATATCAGCCACCTTATAAGTTTAGTTCCTATAAGGTGACTGATAATAAATAAGGTATTAAGATCTATCCGTTCGACACAAAGTCATTCAACTTCTTTGCAATAGTTAAAACTTCGTCAACACCCATAGGGGGCATCTTCAACCCCTCGATGTTTTCTTTCGCAGATGTAATCAACTCAGCGGCTGCAACACCAATCGTATCTTCATGTCGATCATAAAAGCTACCTGCAATGTCACCTTGTGTGTGCATATACTGAATTTGCTTTTCTACACTGTCTTCAACGATATGTTGAGCGAGATGTAAAATCTCTACACGAAGCTCATAGGGGGTCTTGTTTGGTTTAGGTGCAAGGTCACCTTTTAGACTTGACGACATAAGTCATCCTTTCTCTGTGTGTGTGTTACCCAAATGGGCGTTTATACTTTCGACTCTCTAATAATGAGAGTCAATAGAAATTAATCGCTATTTCTAGCTTCAAGAACCGCCTTACGAATCTCTTTAGACTGAGCGACTACATCTTGTAGTGATTTACGGACTCGTGTCCCTGCGGCTTTGTTTCCATCGTCAACTTTAGAAGCGTCTGATTCGAGGTCTGCGATTACTTGTTTAAGGGTAGCGATGCGATCTGAGATAGTACTCATATTGATTTCTCCGAAGAAGGAAAAGGTTGGTTAATTGTATAGGGGTATCCTAAACAATACTTATTATACTATGGGATTCTCTATTTCAGACCTTTTTTTAAGCTCTTCAAACATTTCTTTGCGTGTCCAACCCTCTCTAGTCACCCTTTGTAGAAGCTCAGTGCTAACTCTCAAAACCTGTTTTTTTAACCAATTTTTACGATGTATTTTATCAGTACCTATATACACACGATTGTCTTTACCTAGATAAACACTCTCATTACCGTAGGCTTCTCCAAGCGTAAATAATATGGTTAACCCATTCTTAGAGAGCCAAGCCTCAATCTCTTTAAGGATCTGAGCATCTTGTTCATAATAGCCTCTTATAAGGTCGGGAGGTAGGATTTTAGAAGGCTTAACAAGACGCTCATATTTCAAAGATAATCTCGCCATAATGAACGATCTTCGCTTGAAGCAGAGACCCAGCCGACAAACTTGATCTTATCATTAGGGTTTAACTCGGAAGGGCTAGATACAACACCTTTAGAATACTTAGGTAATATTTGTACATTCATGCTTTTAGGTAACACGACAATGTACCCATTACGAATATGATTACAAATGACTAGTTCTATCATTTTATTTTCCCATCTTAAACTTTCCACCCACAGGCAGAGTTTCGGTTACAGCCCAAGAATCTGATTGATACCTCTTAGGTCGAGATTGTGGTTGAGTAGGCTTGGGTGCTTCACCTATCGTGATTTCTTGAGGTGGCGTATTCAGTGGGTTCTGATACACCTGTGGATTAGGTAATCCGACTTTAGGTGCTGAGGTCTTCACTGAACTCTCTTCTTCTCCTTCAAACTCTGGTGTATCCACTGGAGGTGCAGGGAGCGTATCTTCTTCCCCCCTATCTATGACACCACCTATAATCAAAGGGGATTGTGGCAGTTCTTCTGGGACTCCCCAAACCTCTATCACTTGTGGTTCTTGAAAACCTTCAAAGTCTGAAACACCCTCCCATCTGCTACCATCTGCTTGAAGCACAATGTTAGGGTTTTCAAGGAGTCGGTCTACTTGACTGAGTATACGCCTATCCCAAGAGCTAAAAGCCATCCCTGCACGAACACACTCTCTATTTTTACATTGGTTACAAAAGGTACGCTCGAACTCTGGTGGACTCATCATCCCACCCTCATTACAATCTACAAAGAAATCTTTATTAGGCTTCATATAACTGCTCTCATTCTAACAAGGTACTAATACTTCGTCCTTCATAGACTACATCATACCCTCCTTCTTGCACCTTAATCCACTCGGCAAGATCTTTTGCAATCTCTTCAGTTAGTTCCTCTACACAAAAAGTAGGAAGAACGGGGGTTTTCTGAACGGGTTCTTCTACGACCTTCTTTTTAACTATGTTATCGGGGTTTACTCCATAGTCTACATAAAGTTGTTCTGTCTGCCTTTTGATCTTGGCGATGAATTCCTCTGTGTAATCACATTTAATATTGCTAGATCCACAGTGCATACAAACGGTTGGGCTAGGATCACGAGGTGTTTTCCCATCACAACCTACCTCTTTGCACTTGTAAGGTGCATTGATGATCTTATCTCCAGCCTCTCCTGCAATCACATCTTTCACATCAAAAGGCACTGTCCAATCTTTACCCAGCTCAACATCGACAAGTAAAGGCACACGCCACCCTAAACGCTTAATGACTTTGTTGCGAGTCATTAATTCAGAAATGATGTCAATCGCTTCTTTCAAGATTGATTTGTGAATCTCAAAAACGATTTCGTCATGTACTGTTAAGACCATCATCAGTTTGTCTTGCCAGCCACGCTTCTTAGTCTCTTGATAGATGAAGCTCATCGCCAACTTAGTCACATCAGCACTTGTACCTTGAACTGGTCCATTCACTGCCTTACGCTCATCTTTGGACTTGAACCTAAAGTCATCAGATTTGATGTCGGGTAAAGGCTGAACACGACCCATTCCTGTCTTTACATAACCATGTTTACGACCAAAATTGTGTTGCTTAGACCACCATTTAGTCAACTCACTATAAGTTGCTGTAAACTTCTTAAACTTCTCGTCTGCTTCTTCCGAAGTGCAACCAATAGTACGCTGAACAGCTTTACCTGTACCCCCATAGGATAGAGCAAAGTTGCACCCCTTACCATTGCCCCTCAACGCTTTCCAATCATCACGCTTCTTAGCTCCCTCACCATAAAATGCAACTGCTGTGATTGTATGTAAGTCTCCAATCTTGTCCGACCCACAACCAGTACAGTTTGAAGGTGGTGCTTTAGCGAATCCATCCTCTTGGAATTCTTGTGGGTAAGCTGTGCCACATTCAGAACATTCAAAGAAAGCCTTGATCCATTTAGGCTCAAGACTAAGATTGGTTACTAACCGAAGCTCTACACCTGCATAGTCAATGGCCGCTAACCACCAATCATCATCTCGTACAGACACACATGAACGCATCTTAGAAATCGCTTCGGGTTTGTTTGGATCATAGGTAGCAGGTATGCCTTGAAAGGGTACACGACACCCTCCATCTTTGACCTTCCAAGGCTTGCTATTCGTCTTACAGGAAAAACGACCTGTGTCAGCGGCGAACTGATCAAACTTAGGTTTAAGCGTACCATCTGGTCCAACATCTTCTACAAATGGAATGAGATACTGACCCATTGCCTTCCCAAGCTCTCGAAAGGTCTTAACCTTAGCCATAAAAGGAAAGTCTTCAGCCGCATTTTTAATCACATCTTCAAGAATGTCCTTAGAAGTCACGACCTGACCCGACTTTTCACTCGCCTTAAGCCCTGGTACACTCAACTCTCTAAATAACAGACCGAGCTTTTGAGGAGATAAAATGTCATAGGTTAATGGAAACTCAATCTCTTCTGTACCTACACTCTTACCGAGAACCGTTACAGCCTTAGTAACAAAACCCTTTTCATCGGGATAAAGTCGGAGTGCTTCTTTACGAGCTTCATCAACACGAGTTTTATAACTCATGCCTTCTACTTCCATGTGATTAAACTTATTCTCTCCTTTAAGAGCACCCTTAAGGACACGCACATAGTTAGGGGTGATGTCTCTCCCTAAAATATCTTTCGCACCGTTGTAAACTTCAATCAAAGAGTCAAACCATAGCTTCTGACCTTGCTGACTATATTTCAATGCAGTATCTCGATCTATGTAAACACGATTTCTGTGCATCCACCGAGTCGCAAGTAAACACATACGCTCTAAAACATACATCGAGTTAGTGTGTTCTTTAGCTTCACTGTACTTCTTATACAAAACTTCCCACAGCCCAAGCGTACACATTGCATCACTAGCGGCATACCAAACACAGGGTTCCCAGCTCACATCAAGTTTAGAGTAGTTTTTGTCGGGAGCATCGGGCATGAGGTCTGATAACTCAATCATCTCACGATCAAGGTGAACATTGGTTAAATGCTTTAGTCCTCGACCACCTTTTTCACGAGGGTTCAAGAGATACTGAATGATGTAAGTGTCATGCCACTTGAAGGAGTCCCATCGAGCTTCACCGAGTCCTTTTTTATACTCGTTAAACTCCAAGAACTCTTGATCAAAACCTGCGTTATGGAAGATAGGTTGTGCTTCTACTCTTGGGTCAAGTAATCGCTCTAGTGCAGGATACATTAAACGCCAAGGAATGTTATGCTCAACACCTTCTTGATGACCAACAGGGAAATAATAGCCTTTATCTTTGTGTGCTGAGAGGCATACACCCACAATCGTATCTCTCGTGCGACCATTAAACACACGATTATCAAGACCTGTTGTCTCAAGGTCAAGCCCATAGGCAACGCTGTTAATACACTCGTCAATGCACTCATCAAGGTTCTCTTTCGTACCTAAGATCAGTTCGGTGTCTTTCATCCACAACTTGGGTTTGATATTTGGTCGTCTTAATGATTCAAGCATATCTGCAAACATTGGTTGCACCTCCTTATAAGTATCGCTCTCTCCCTCCTATTATATGAGAGACACACAAAGCGTAACCCCTTATCTATAGAATAGTGTAAGAGGTTCAGAATCATCACGAACCCCACACTCCTCAAGGAGAACCAAATGACAGCCAAGAAGATCAAAACCAAGAAGGTCAACACCCTCCGCCATCAGCCCGATGAGCACACCGTCCTCGCTTACACTCCCTTTGAGGATGGGTGTGATGAAGGGTGGTACGAGCCTGTCGGTAATGTGCGAAAGTTTGACGCACACTACTCAGCGACCCCACTCTGCCTTGAGGAAGATCCTCGTAGGATGACTCAGAGGAAGCAGTTCAAGACACGCAAGCTCGCTTGTGAGTGGCTTCTCAAAGTCCGAAATCTCTCTTATTGGGATGAGCGTGATGCCGTCCTTGGAGAGTACGGAATGGATTCTGACGAGTTCCGTCAAATCGACAGCCCATGAAAAGATGGGGCGTAACCCCTTAAGTATACCCTTATGTCATCAACCAAAACTCTCTTGGAAGGAGAACCTAATATGACTATCGCATCAATCCTCAAAACACCAACTACTCGTGTAGTCCTCAGTTCGGCTTTCAGCAATCGTATGCTAGCCGAGAACGCTCTTGTCCACAAGATCGACCTTGATGTCGATCAAGCTAAGGCTATCATCTCTCTCGCAGAGATGGCAAGCAACATCACCTTCGAGAACGCTATCAATCCACGCCACGAGTCCACTGTGGCTCTCGCTCAAGGACTTACCAAGTCCGAGTGTGTCGGTGGCAATGTGAGTCTCAACGATGGTGATGTGGTGGTCATCATTCAGCCCTCAGCATCGAGTCGAAACGACACCGAGTTCGAGGTCGAACACTTTAACGAGTGTATCTTCCAAGTCCTTCAATGTCTACCCCTCTCAATGCTCCAGAGTTAAAGGGAGGGTGTATGTTGATCTACACAGATGTGGATCAGTGTGGCTTATTCGGAGCTAAATACTTTGGTCTTAACGAGATGCTTGTCTGCTCTGCTGATGCTCTCTTACGCTCCAAAGGTGGCGATGGATACGACAAAGAACACCGAGACTTTCTTGAGCCACTAGGTTCACAAACCTTAGTCCTCCAGCGTACTGAACAATGTAGTCCAGGTTGGTGGGAACTTATCAAAACACTTTAAAAAAGGAGAATGGATATGCCTTATAAACGAATGGAAAATGGAGAACGAGTATGGGTCGAAGTCGGTGGTCGTTATAACAACGAAGTCACCTATCACAGCCGACCCCCAGCACCCGCCCCTATGCCTGTCTTTCGGGTTCGTGAGAACATCGACTACAACACAGGTAAGACAACACGAGAGATCGTAATCGTAGAAGATAAAGAATAGCCTGTCAGCAACCACTCTGAAAGGATACCTCTATGTTAAATTCAAGAACCCTTAAAGTTAATACGATGCAAGATCGTAGTTTTAACGAGCTACTGGGTGAGTTTACTCTACACTGCCGAGATCTACTCGAAGAATATAACTTCAACAGAGTAGATGTATCAACTCTCATACCACCATACCAAGTACATGACGGTGGTTATGTTGAGTTTACTGTCGCAGATCATTTCGATCAAGTTAAGTTTGAGCGTATCCAAGATGAGATTGCTCGAAAACTACACCTAACAGCTCAAAAGATAAAACTAGGTGGGTGCTACTTTATAGGAAAGACTTACACACTACGAGTGTTTGCTCACTAACACTCCACATCTCTTGAAAGGAGAACAAAATGGACACAATCAAAGACTTAAAGGCACTAAGGTTGAGTGATAATGAGAACCATAATAGTGGCTTGTCTTTGCTTCGTGTGTTTAAACACACAAACCTAAAGTATATTTTAATCTTTGTGCATGGGCAAGGCAGAACAAATAAGAGTTAGAAGTCTCATTCGTTTGCTTCATGTAGTATGGTATAGTATCTCCATCTAAACAAAGGAGATTAACTATGTCTGAACTATACTTTAAATACGCCCTGTATGGACTTGCAAGCCTCTTTCTTGTATCGGTGGGGGGTAATGCTTGGACTGTCTATAAAATGCAACGAATGGACGCTACAATACAAGATCAGATTGCAGGTGTTCTTAGTGAGAACGCTACAAAGATAACCAATATGAATGAGACTTTAGGTACTGTGAAATCTCAGATGGTTGATCGTGCCACGCTTGAACAAAGAGCAAAAGAAATCATTAGTGGACTTGACCAAAAGACCCAAGACGCTATAGGGAAGTATACTTCTGAAACGGGAGCAAAAGTAGACTCAATCAGCAAACGCTTTGTTAGAATGGAAGCAAGACTCGATCAAGGGATCTCTCGCATAGGTAAAAAAGTAGATCGCCAAAGAAAAACCCCTCCACCACCTAAAAGCTGGAAAGGTGTGAGTGGACAAGATCAAACCCGATGTGCAGACCACCCAGAGAGATGTGAAACATTTGAGTTTAGCTGGCACTCACCTTTCTCTCTAAAAGGTAGACCCATATATACTTTCTCAAGTAGAAATATATGGGAAGGAAAAGGGAGTCTCGATCTCAACTTAGCATTTAAGGTGGTGGCGATCACTTATGGTGAGGACCAATCCAAACTCGGTTCGGGTGCAGTTCAAAATCAAGGTATGCACATTTATGGTGGGTACTTTGATGAACAAGGAGAGTTTGTGGAGATAGAGGGTCTTGAGAGTAAACTCATGAAAGGAGATAAAAACTTAGATCCTAGACTGATTTATGTCCCAAAGGTTGATGCACCTATTGGGCGTTTAGGGTTAAGTTTGTTTGAACCAAGTTTACTTGTAGGCTCAACATATCAAGCTGGAGATTTTGGTCTGTCTATTGGAGGTAGCTTTTTGAATCTCCGTAAAGGGGAGTATCGGTTAGGTGGGAACTTTGCCCTTACAGAATCTAATCAGTATCTAGGACTGATGGGAACATGGCATCCATATATAGCGGGTAAGAACCTCAACATCGCTCCTGGTCTTGGTTGGGTATTAGGTGCAGATGGTTCTAACACATGGTCGTTGGGAGTCCACTTTCAAGTTTGGTGAGTTAAAGTCGGTAAAACTTTTTAAACCCTCTCCAATCTTTGGGGTGCATCTCACTAAACATACTTGGGATCTTAGAAATCAAGATCCATTCCCATTCAGTATGCTCATGGTCTAAAACAGGTTCTATCTCTGTTTTACATACTCCGACATACATGGTGTAAATCCTGTCCTCAACATGATCGACTACCTTGTATTGGTCGGGAGTTATACCAGTCTCTTCTTCAGTCTCCCTAAGAGCTGTCTGATAAGTCGTTTCATTTGGTTCGCCCTGTCCTCCTGGGAAGTCCCAATAACTCGACCATTTATCATATTTATAATGTGTTCTTTTCATTATGAGGGTCTTATTACCGCATAATAGCATTATTCCAGCACCCATAGTGGTTCTCCTTTTGTAATTTGTTTATTAGTACCTCTACTGTACTTATTAAAGGAGTATAAAATGAAGCCGAACCAACAAGTAGCTTTGAGATTAGGGGCAACCCATGAGTGATGGAAACATATCAGGCACTACACCATTACCTGAACACTGTCACTTTGTTGGCAGTGATAAGATAATCTGCTCGGACAACGATGGCGTTGATCGAGAATGTGAATTTTTCGAGGGTGAATTAGGATGCAAGGTGACAGCACAACTTGTGGATGTAAACCCAACAGGTGCGGAGATGAAAGATGTCTTTATAGGTCATGCTTATCTTGTAGTGGTTGTCGCTATTTTGAGTTTAGCCTTAACTCAAATCATTAAACCTTTCATTTGGAAAACCTGCACCGAAAAGTCGGATGCTGTGATTAGACTATTTGCGATACTCACGGGTGCGGGTATTGCCTACCATTTATCAAACCCACTTAAGATGATTGATGTCTATATGGGAGCAAGTGCGGGAGCTATCAATGCTTTCGTGATAAAAATGTTTAAAGCTAAAGTCAAGAAATCACTAGGTGTTGAATCAACACCAGACCCACAAGATAAGGAAAAAGAAGATGAATAAATCAGTACAACGAGTTGCTTCAAAATATATGGAAGCAAGATTATTTGGAATACTTAGTACTCCTGTTAGCAATCAGGAAATAAGAAGAGCAGTTAAAAGATTACAATGGGCTTTCCCAAAAGGTGAATACAAAGTCATGTCCATTATGGGGCAAGACAGGAAGAAAGTGATTAGGACTACTACACCAGATGGTTTCTTGTCTGAGATTACTGGTCTTGAAATGGACAAAAAAGGGAATCTATCTTATCGGGTCTTAACTGTGTCTAACCCTCATGGCAGAGACATTAAAGTTGATAGTTTAGACGAAGCGACAGATACTGTATATAGATTATTAAAGAATCACTTGTAAGGATGCTTTGAAAACCATAGGAGGCTTATGAGTAACGAGACTAAAAAAACTGAAACGACCGAGACTCTGATGGGACCGCCTGCTCCTAAAATAGAAAAATATGATCATATTGGTCATGTGTATCTTATAGTCGTGGCGGCTATTGTTAGTTATGCAGTCACTGAAATTGTAAAACCTTTCATCTTCAAAACCTGTGCAGAAAAATCTGAGGCTGTTATTCGCCTCTTTGCTGTTATTACAGGAGCGATTGTAGGGTACTCTTTAAGTAATGATATTCTTGACCTATGGCTTGGAGCTTCGGCAGGGGCATTAAATGCTTATGTCATCAAAATCATCAAGTCAAAAATTAAATCCACAGTGGGTGTCGAACTCACACCCACTCCCTCCGAAGAGGGGGGTAAAGAAAAGTAATAGTTTATTTATCATTCACTCTTTTGAAAATGAAATGGAGAAATAAAATGAGAAGATCCGCATCAGAAATCATCCGTAACCTTGAGTCTAGGATTGCTCGTCTTGAACGACAATCGGGTCGAGGATCAAATCGTCTTGAAAGACAAGCAAGACCAAATGAGAAAATAGAAAATGAAACATCAAAAACAATTCTCACTAAGAAGCAATGGGCAGGGATTGCAAAGACACACGCCCCAAAACCTTTTGAGAATCCTCTTGGAGATCAAGAGGTGTATTATGACTATCGCAGAGGAGGTATAATCGTTGATGATCGTGATGAGCATGGTGATGATGGAGAAATATTTCTAATCAAAGAGATTAAGGGGGGCGGGGCTGAGGGTGCATTTCAAGTCTATCAAGAGGTTTATCCAGATGCTAGACTGGGCCAAAATGGCTGGAATTTTGATGATATGAAGTATTTAGGGAAGACACTAGATCAACGAGCGAGGAGGGGATAAAAGATATTTTATCCAAAGGCTAAAGGACTTGAAGACTATCGAAATGAAACTCAACAAAGCAGGTTTAAAGCACAAGTCTTAATAACTTATTTATATCTCACATTACATGAAACTAAATGTGAGGAATAAATATGAGATACCTATACCACTACAAAGCTGAAGTCCTCTCCGTCTATGATGGAGACACCGTTACCCTTATGATTGATCAAGGCATGAAACACTTTGCTAGGGTCAAGGTAAGAATGATTGGGATTGACACGCCCGAAATACGCACTAAAGACCTCGAAGAAAAGAAGCGAGGTTATGAAGCTAAGGACTACCTAAAGTCCCGAATCGAAGGTAAAACCATTATCGTACAAACCCTTAAAAAGGGTAAGTTCGGTAGGTGGCTTGGCGTTATGTGGGATTACACCGAAGATGCAGATGATCTAGGTGAATCACTTAACGATGAAATGATCCGCATGGGTCATGCTAAAGCCTATGACGGTGGTAAGAGATGAGTATCACTATAGAGAAAGGTAGTAAAAGCTATCCTCCATCTAATATACAAGTTCTTCTATGTAAGGATAGTGTAGTCTTAGGTGAAGTTAATGGGTATAGTGTGAACATGGAATACTCAGAGGTCGATGGCTCTGAATGCTATGAAGAAATATACGACCTTATTGAAAGATACCCTCAAGTCCTAGATGAAAACGGTAAACCTAGAATATCTGAAATTTACCAATCCGATATAGTTAAGTCTTTTAGAGGACAAGGCTTCGGTGTTGATATGTATATAGAGTTCATGCTTCGGTGTTGGGCTGAAAATAGTAAGGGCAAACCATTTATCCTAATCCCTAACGGTTGCAACTTAGATATGGAGGGGAACAACTCAGAGGACTCTATAAGAGTTTGGGAATCTCTAAGTCGTAAGTTTCCGAGTTCGGGAAAAAGCTACTCAACTTGCATTGCAGTGTTAAGGAAACCATCCTCAAGTAAAATGGCTCAAAGAGTTGCGAGTAGACATATCGCTCGTCTTGATATTAAGTTCGTAGAAACGGATGACTTCACTAATACAAATTCAACTCATTCGATAGAGATTGTAAATAATAAAGTGAAATTATATAGGGATGTTGTAGGTTTTATAGAGGGTAAGTTTGGAACCCATACTTTAGAAGAACTATATGAATATGCCTGTTCTGAAGATATTTTAGCCCTTTATGAACTATGGGCGATAGATGCTGAATGGCACGATGAGATCCCTGTATTTGAAGTCTTAGAGAGCAGTGTCGATGAGGAGTATCGCTCAAAAAAGTTAGGTCTTCAAATGTATAAAGAACTCGCCAACTTAGCTAGGGAAGAGTCTAGGACACCAATGTTCTTTATCCCTAACTACTGCAATACGAGGTCTACAACCCCTTCAGCACTAAGGGTTTGGAAATCCTTAACAAAATCAAATGCTCCGACCAGCTCTGGTGATGTTGTTTTGATGGTAGATCGAAAGTTGAGATAACGATGAACAGATATGCAAGTGTAAATAGAGTCGCCCGTATCCATACAGCTCGTATGCAAAAGAGAGCGATGTTCTTTGATAATGTCAAAGAAGATGTAGCTTCAGCCTTCATGCAAAATGAAGCGTCAAAAGAACGAAAGAAGATTTCTAGCGAAGGTAAGTCTGGATTAAAGTTCTTGCAGAAGCAGTTTGGACTAAACTCAATGGATTCCTTCATCAAAGCGATTGGGCAATCTAAATATGATCCCAATGACCCAATACAAAAAATGATTGCAGAAGCTGGGGCTAAAACTAACTCGCCAGGTGAAGCAGGTGATATGTTAGGTAGGTTCGCTAATGCTTATCAGAAGCAAGACATTGAGGGGATGGCTAAAGAGGTAGGAGTTGAAAAAGAGACTATGGCTCTCGTCCTGCTCTGGTATGTGAGAGACAATAAAAATGTGAAACTCAAAAATGCTTCCATGAACAAAAATGCTTTTTGGAATCCATTTGCCGTTGCTCCTGTCCCCCCACTCCCCCCTTTCCACGCACAATCTGTTGTAGTGGAAAATGTACTAAATATAGGTGGTGGTGTGGTTAGCCAAGTATCTCACTATACAGGTGAAGGGATTTCATGGCTTTGGTCTATAATCCCTTCAGGGTATGCTCCAACTTTACCCACAGGTAAAGTGTGGACTGCAATATACTTCATTCTGAAGAATGCATGGCTAGGGATTATGAAGGCAGGTGGCCTAGCTATAGGGGCGATTAAAGCGTCAATAGTTAAAAGCACAGCGACATTCGGAATCATCGCAGTGCTGAAAGTCATAGGGATTGCACTTATTGTATATTACGCCATAATAGGTTTGTCTTGGATGAGTTATCAGATCACAAGACTACCTGCTAGGGTACTAATAGAGTTCCCTGTACAGGTCATATGGAAGATCCTTAAGATGGTTGGAAATGGTGCTATTAAACTCACCACATGGGCTTATGATAAGATCAAGTCAGTAATCTATGAAAATGAAGACCAAATAGAGCCAAGTGACCCTATGCTCCCCGCAGTCCAAGCGATTTGAAATGATTAATGAGGTAGACCTTTTAATCCAAAGGACAGTTCCAGCAGAGAGGTCATCCAAAGCGTCATTGATCGAAGCTACAGTCAATGACCAAAGTCTGCTTGGTTCTCGATAAATACTTCTCTAATTTGAGTGATTTGAGAGGTCAAGACTTTGTAAGACACCGAACGAGCCGAAGCCCACTTCTTCTTACTCTCATACTCTGCATATCTAAGCTCAAGCCAAAGCGAGTAGTACATATCTACCTTCGCTTCACCGAAACGATCAAGTAAAAGAGATCTCATGTACGCATTAGTGGACTTTTCTTCAAGAGAATGATTTTCGTCCTCATGCACAAAGTAGTCTGGCTCTCCGACTGACACACCAGTATCTGCGTCAGTCTTGGAAACCACTTGAGCGATCTGCCAACCTTGCGACTCAAGATTCTGTATATGATGGACAGGAACATAATCTGTGTTCGACTCTTTAGAAGCGTATGCTTTGACTTTCGTAACCTCTGATTGAGTCCTCGCACCACGACTCCGTTGTAGAGCATCTGCACCCTCTTTGTACTTTTCACGCACTACATACTGCAAGAACCACTCATAGACCACAGAGGGCTTGATTCTCTTGCCTTTATCAATCTCAGTTTTGAGCTGATTTTTCTTGATAAAGTGTTCAGATAGGAAGCTATGGAAGTAGCTTACGATCTGATCTTCGGGTAGAGTGAAACGCTTGTTGTAAGGGGTTCTTCTCTGAACCATCCCCAACACTCGTTCGTAGTTCTCACACTTAGCATTATAAAGCCAATTTTCAGTCTCATTTCGCACCCTAACAGGTTTTTTTGGCTGTGAGTCTGATAAGATCATGTCAAAGTGATCATCTGCTGAAGTGTCGTAGATCATATCGAAGTGATCATCTGCTGATGTATCGTAGATCATATCGAAGTGATCATCTGCTGATGTATCGTAGATCATATCGAAGTGGGCATCTGCACCACTCCTTATAGGGTAAGCTAAACCCTTAGTTATTCTATTCATTTGTGTCTCCGACAGGTCGGGTTAAAGTTTGACTTATTGGACATCTATCCAAGTCAGCAGATACCTTACCACACACCAACCGACCTAGCAACGATTTTGCCCCCAAATATGAATTTGTAGATCGTTTATATATGGTATATCTTGTAAACCTTAGCCCACATCTGAAAGTGTGAGAGATATGAACATAAAACAAGCAAACGAGATGCTAAATCAGATCAAGAAATCTGGCCTTCATACCAAGACCAAAGTTGCTCAAGAACTTGTAAGAGAGCTTGAAATGTTCCTCAAATCAGCGGGCATGAAAAAGCAAGCCGATCTGAGGTTGCTGTCTAAAAGAGATGATGATCTTAAGAAGATCTTCTTCTATTGGGCAAGTGCCGCTCTCTCTGAAATGACTAGTGAGACAGAACTGCAAGGTATGACTATCCCCCCTGTTGGGTCTGATACTGGAGACATCTATGGTGCAAAGATCCTCAACCAACTTGGTGGTCGAATGAAAAGAAGGCGACAAGCGAGTGTTGCAATGTACGCAAACTTTTTGAACAATCTATATGAGGAACTTAAACCACTCCTTATCAGCGGTATCAACAAAGCCTATACTAAATTTGCTTATAATAATAAAGAATTTGAGAGACTAAACAGCGACATTCTTGAAGATCTTTGGCAGAGAGCTACGCTGTGGGCTGTGACTGGTACAAGAGATAGTGCAATAAGAGATACAGAGGTATCCCCTTGGAAAAGGATCGAGGGAAATGTCGAGGGGGGAGGATCTCTCGCTGAGAGAGTTATGAAAGCTATCCGTAAGGGTGTATTCAGTGCTATGACTTCTAAAGGACGCTACCTAAGCCTTGATGAAAGAAGACGACTAGGACTGGCTAAGGTAGATGGGGAAAAAATCAGACAAGAATCTATCGAGGGGCAATCTTCGTCTGGTGAAGAATACAGCAAACTCGATCAGTTTTCAGCTCAAGGGTTCATTGAGAATATGGATGGAGTGGGTGATACTGAGAAGTACATAAAAAAGCATAAACTAACGGAGGAAGAATTAGAGACTCTAACAGGTCTATTGACTGATGGGACTTACGAAGATAAACCTTATCAGAGGGCACTCGTACTTGAGATACTTGTAAGGTCAGGTCATATTCTCAAGGACGATGCCTTTATAAGAACCTTAAAACTCGACTTCATGGATGGTAAGTTTGAGGGTACAGAAGCAATGGAAAAAGCGGTAGAGGTACTTGAGTTGACAGGAAACCCCATCACTAAGGAACTTGTGGATCTTCTCCAAAGTTATGCTTCGGGTGAACTCGATGAAGATGCTTTTGAGGATCTTGAGGGTAACTTGATAGCTGACGGTTGGTTGGTTGATAACATAGAAATAGAGATAGAATCCGAAGAAGCTGTTAAGATGATCAATGAGAAAGCTGAACAAATGGCAGAAATAGCTGTTCAAGCTATTAACTTACCAGAAGGTGAGCTTGGAGAAGCCATCGGTGACCTAGCTAAAAAAGAACTAGAAGTGAAAGAGTTAAAGAAGCTCTTAAAGCTGTTCACCGAAGATGGTTTCCATTGGATGCTTGACGCTAATCTGTATCTTGATGACGCAGAATGGGCTAAAGCTCTGAGGGAGTCGAACCCTAAAGCTTTGAAAGCAATCCAAGAAGCCATCGAAGAACACCAAGAGCCTCTTCTACCTCTAGGGTTGAAGAATGTTCTCAATTCATCTGTCTTTGAGGACAAGCAAAAAGTGATAGCAATCAAAGAGTTTGTTGATCAGTGTATGAATAGTGGTGCTATTAAAAAAATGTTCGGTCAGTCTAGGGGGCCTCTTGGTTGGTTCATTGAGTTAGCTATCGTTTTAAACGGAAAGTCTATCACAGGGAGAAAAAATGGATCTCCTTTTACACTAAATATTGAGAAGGTAAGATTCTTTGACCTCACCCAAGACTTTTATGCTCAACTTGCTGAATTTGTTAGAGTGGCGACTGATGGAGAGATAGACGCTCTTGTGGGTAAGCTTGATGAACTCGTTGAACCATATAGGCCAAAAGGGTTGACTTATTCAGTATCAGATTGGTTAGAAAAGATAGTGGTGACCTGTAAAGAAAGAAAGAAATCTGGAAATCAAGCATGGAAAGAAGCTCGGACAAGTGGGATTGGGACAATGAAAGGTTTCTATAGCGTTGTCGCTAGTGATCTTGTTCGGTATCGCTTCTATCTCGACATTGGTCTTACTGAGGGGGATAACTTACCAGAGGGTCTAGGTAATCCAGATTGTGATAATCGTGTTCTAGGTCTAATGAGACCGATCCCCACCAACGCTGTTAATGAAGTTAAGAGCGAGGGTTATGATCTTATGTTAAGGTCTTGGCAAGCTGAAGTAACACAGGCCACTCAAAGGCGAGTTGATTTGAGGATTACTGAAAAAGCTAAACTTAACCAACAAGTAAAAAAGGTATTCAAAGAGTTCGGTATCGAAGAGGGTACAGAGCTATATGAGGCATTTGTTAATCTCGGTTAATCTGTAGTTTATTTATCATCGGTAGTTTAGTATCAAACCCCACTAGACTACTGGTGATAACATGAGCGAAGACCTACAGATTTCTTATGCCTGTCCTCATTATCTTCGATATGAGAGGGTAGGACTACAAAACAGTATCTACATTATACCCGCATCACCAATCAATGGTGAGGGTCTTGTAGTGATTAGACGAGATGGTGTCGTCCTTGAACCTCAAGGTAATTACCGAGAAGCGACTATCACCACTCCTAATGTGTCTCCTTTTAGGGTGAGAAGTACCTCCAATGTGCTTACAATAACCACTACAGAGGGGTACTCAAACACAATCACCTTACCCTCGAAGATATACAAATCAAAGACCTTGATCTCCGAAATACAAAGCCAAATCGGAGCGATCATTGTTGAAGAGACTACATCAAAAGCGTTGAGGTTTTCTGATCGAAAATTAGGTATTGGGTTTACCCTCACAGGAAGCCTATTAAAAGCACTTGGTTTCAAGAAGCAAAAGCAAGTTATTAAAACGAAAAAGTCTACTCCTGCTTGGGGGTTAGTTTCACGACTCAACGGACATGATATACAGTTCAAGAGCAGATTAGAACCTGAAGGTTTACTAGAAATATCTTACACTACCGAAAAGCGATACTGTAGAAGATGTGGTGGCACAGGGGTTGAAAACGACTTTAGATTCGGTACTGATGGAGACATTCAAAAGATACAAGACACTGATCTACTCTATCAGAACATAGCCAAGACTCTTTTGACTGAGATCGGGTCGAACCCTTACCACGCTTGGTATGGATCAAACGCTAACCGACTCATAGGTAAAAAGAATAATGCTTCGGTTGGGGTCGCTTTAAGGATGAGTGTACAACAGGCACTAGATAAGTTGCAGAAAATCCAACAAGATCTCAAGAGGGTACAATACCTTAGCCAAGAAGAAAGATTAATGAGCGTTCAGTCTGTGGAAGTTTCTACACTCAATAACAATGCGACTGCATTATTGTGTAATGTGGTTGTTCGTAGTGGAGCAAATCGTCAAGTGAGCGTAAATATAGTCTTTGAAGTACCTGGTAGCATTTCATTAGATGGGAGTTTGACATGAGCTATAGCTTAAAAATTGTAAAGCCAGATGGAGTTAGTTCCACTGTTTCAACAAGTTATTCTACAGATAAAGAAGAAGTATTCATTCATGGTCTTGTTGAGGGGTACGATCAAATCACAGTGTCATTCTTAGATGAAGTATTCACCTCCGTAGGACAAGAAGCAGACATCACAATTAGTAATGGGACTTGGGTATTCCCGAATCCAGACACGACACAAGAGGGGATAGACTTAAATCAAGGGGCTAACAGCTTCTTTATCACAGCAACAGATGGGTCAAACACTACCTCTTTAACACTCATCGTCATCTCTAGTCTTGACTCAAATACTGCTAAACCTCAGCCCCCTCTCAATATAAAATCCGAGAGAGCGGATGATAATGTAGTTCTTAGTTGGTTACATTCAGACTCTGAGATTATCTCTTATAATGTGTACGCTTCTACTGTAAGTGGAGGGGGTGATGGTTATCGACAGATCAACAAGATACCTATTGACCCGATTTCTTATGGGTTTAAGTCTGAGAAGGTTACCTCTGTAGTAGATTTCTCTAGTGATCTTAAAACAATCGAAGAAGACCCAAATGTCCTTACGATAAAAGCCTTACAGAACACCACATCAAGTGATATAGGTACACAAGAAATTGCTGAGAGCATCAGTCGATTAAGAGTGTCAACAAATGTGTCTGCAATCGAGTTAGAAACAAAGGTGTCTTTCAAACATAATCGTAGTATACCAGACCAAGCGAATACAATAGATATAGGCGATTTTTCTTCTCTCAATGCAAACACACCTCTTTACTATGTCATTACAGCAGTCAAGGTCGTGGATAACCAATCGGTTGAGTCCACTTTTAGTGTTGAAGTTGGATCCGCACCGATTGACTTACAGATTGTCAATACAATCCTACCCAATGTGACTGATGCACAGATTACAGAGAGTATGATCTCAGCTATTTATGATGCAGACTCCACAGCGAGTGTCCATGCTGGGTCTGCGATAAGAGACTTGTTTATAGACCCAGTAGTGTCAGAGATCTCTCGCATGAGAGTCCTCTTAGATTTCTGCTACAAAGCTACCAACTTTGTGTCTCTTAACGACATTGATGACCCAACAGGATTGGGTGAGTCCATCTTCGTATCTAACTCAAGTTATAAACAGCTCTTAAAAGAGGCTTACTTCCTTGATACCGACACACAGGTACAAAACCTTATCGACATCTGTTTTGATCGCCTAGCGTCTAATCTAGGCATTGTTAGGTTATCAGGTCAGGTGGCTAGAGGTGAAGCAACTTTCTTCTCAAGAAGTCTGCCTACTTTTGATCTGATCGTACCTATAGGACAGATCCTCTCTAGTGGTGGTGTGAGATTTAGAACTCTTCAAGGGGGGACAATCACAGTTTCTGAAGCACCTAGCTTTTACAACCCAATCACACGCGGATATGAGATCACCTTACCAATCCAAGCTGACACAGCAGGTCTTAGTGGGAATGTTACATCGGGTCAAATCACAACTGGTGCTCCTTTAGGGTTAAGTGTAATCAATAACTCATCTACATTTGGAGGTTCTACTAGAGAGACAAACCAAGAAATGATGACACGAGCAATGACTTACATATCTTCTGTAGATGTAGGCACAAGAGCTGGTTATGAGCGAGTGGCTAGAGAGTCAGCAGGTGTTTTAGGCTATGAGGTTATAGATGCTGACAACCCATATATGCTTCGAGATAACGATCAAGGGGGGAAGGTAGACATTTGGATTAGAGGTGAACTGTTGAGCCGAGTAACTGATGTATATGCTCCGTCCTATAGGTCAAGAAAAGACTCAAGGTTCATCCCTATACAATCGGAGGGTGCATATAGGTTTCAAGCCTCAGATGCCACCTCAGAGAACCCTCTCTTTCAAATGATTGATCGAACTAATACCTTTGGACTTAAAAACCAAACCAATGGTGAGTTCTTCGACCTTACAGGAGCAACTATTTCTGAAGGTAAGATCCTTCGACTCAATACAGACATATCCCAACCCACATATCGCATGACCGACATTATCTTGGGAGACTATAGAACTGATGTTACTAATAAAGTCGTGCTTGATCGACAACCTGTTCGACAAGTCATTTCTGTCCGTAAAGCAGATGGTACTGATCTGACTTTCACCTTCTATAAAACCGAAGATCCTCTTGTGCAAGGACAGTCCTCAAAATCTCAAGACTATATCATCCTTGATAACGATGGATTAGAGAAGATCATCTCAATCACAGCCGAGCAACAAACCCTTAATGAACTCTACACTGAAACGCTATCAAATCGTGGGGTAGACATCACTACCATTGTAGTCAAAGACTCAAATGGTAATACTTTTGCAAGCCCATTGACCTCTGCAACGCCAGATTATGTTATCGAAGTTAATGGTGATCTGACAACGATTAAGAGGACTACTTCAAGTACAATCACATCGAGTCAAACAGTCCTTGTCGATTATGAATACCTAGAAAACATTACAGTAACCTATCAGACAAACCTAGTTGTATCTAACCTACAACTAGAAGTTGATGAACAAAAACACATGGGTGCAGATGTTCTTATAAAAGAAGTTTCTCCTGTTCGAGTTAATGTAAAAGGTCTTGTCTACTTAGAACAAGGGACATCAGCTACTAGTGTTGACTCAATAATCAAAGCCTCTTTATTCAATCGCATAACGGAAACAACTCTTGGTGGGAGTCTTTACCCATCCGATTTCATTCGGGAGATTGACTCTGTACGAGGTGTTTCTTATGTCTCTGTTCCTTTGACAGAGCTTTCACTGACTGAAGGAGATCAGATCCTTCGTGAAAAAGTGAACCCAACAGTGCCTGTGGAAGTCACAGAGTTTACAAGCTCTAGTCATAAAGTATGGCTCATGGATGTTCAACTAGATCATGTACCTCAACAAAGTGGGGGGTCAAATGCTAGGGTGTTTTTAAATCGAAAAGAAATCGAAACGCTCAAGGTCGGACAAAGAGAAACAGCCTCAAACTGGATCGGTGAGAAAGGGAGCATCGTAGGTTTAGAGAAAGCCTCTGTTAACTCTAACGGAGTTCTCACAGAGATACCAAACTCCACTCGAAAACTTATGATCTCATTACCTTTGGGGGAAACTCCTTTAGGGTATGAGATTGAGGTCAACTACACTTGTGGTAATGGGACTGGAGTAGTAGGTGAGATCAGATTAAATAACTTTAGCTACTTTCAAGTGGGAGATCTCAGCTTCACTTATGAAGAGGAGAGAAGATAATGGTATATGATTTCGACCCACGCACAAATAGAGAAAACTTAAACTCAAAGTCCTACCCTAGACGACTCCTAGAGGACATAATTACCAACAAAATCGTAGACTCCATGTCCTTCGGGACTGCCTCAAACTACCTCACTCGTAGCTATGGCCCGAACCATAGGGTTATCTACGAGGGTGTAGGCCGACTCCTTGCAGGATTATTAGTAGACACCTTAGATAACCTAGAAGATGTTGAATACTCCCAACTAAGAGCTGAGTTTATTGCTACTCGCCTCATGTACCTTGTGTTCCCCGATGAGGACTCTGTACCTGTCGGGGATACACATGAAGAGACTATCTCTTTTCTCCTACAAACCTATGAAGCTCTATTAAAAGGGGCGACTAAAAAATCTGTCGATGAAGTGTTGAATGACATCGCTGAAGGAAATGCCGTTGTACTTAGCAACATCGAGGGATATATCGCTAACATCAAGTCCTCTATCCTCGCTACAACAGAATACAACACAGATGGGGTGTTTTCCAAACACAGACACTTTGCCTTCACTGATGAATCTGGACTAGGTTCTACCAACAAGCCGATTGAATATAAATGGGGAGATGAACTTCATACACACGACATTATTGACGGAGTTATTCAGCCACACATAGATGCTGACGGAAACTCTCACTCCCATGAGGTTTATCTTGGGATACCAGAAAACATCATAAGATTACAAACGAACTTACGCAAGGTTTTAAGGGTAACCAAACCCGCACATATTAAAACAGGTGAGGTTTCCTCAGTCATTGATGAGGACATACCTATTCTCTCTAAAGGGAAAGGAGATGTGTTTAGCCCTATTCTCGGAATCGACCCTGCTCAAACAGATGCTCTGATAATCGAGGGCAACAAGATTGACGCAACACTACCATATTACAACCAAAACGCACAGTATGGGCTTGTTGGAGTCTCGCTAGGGTCTTTCTTCCAAGAAGAGATGAGGAAGGCTAGGGAGGGTGTTTACGAAGAATATTTCTACGGGTATGCGTCTGGTAATACCATTCGTGTATGGAGGACTAATGTCCAAGTAGCAGACAACCTCGTCCTCAGTGATGATGACTCCAACACAGCAGATCAAAAGTTTAGGGTCATAGAGGTCGAAAGTGGTATTAAACCAGTAGATGGCATCTATCAGAAAATGACTGGTAGTGATGGAGTAGAATACACAACTAAAACAATACGGGATTTGAATCGTGGTGCGAGTTCTTCACTGAAACCCATAAATGTCGCTGATGTAGAGATCATTAATGGGAGTATGTACCCAATAGAGGAAAACGGTATAAGAGAGGGTCGGGCAGGTGATACACAATCCTTAAATGATGGTGAGCCTATCTTCCTAAAAGATAAAGTGTACTTCTGTGAGTTAAAATCTGACTTGGGTCAATACCTTTTGAGTTTTGATTCTGTTCGTGAACCTATGATGTCTGGTCATAGGGTAGGTCTTGTAGCGACTGTCATCACTGTAGATTCTAGGATACAACAAGAAGGGTTGATCAAGTTCAAAAACAACTCATCTCCTTGGAATGTTAGAGATGAATTAAAGTACGAGACAGTTACCTTCACTAACACTTTTGATGTGGCTAGATGGGGTGTAAACTACAACTACGCTATAAACCTACCCAACTTTATCGTGAAAGATATGCTCAAATCTATAGGCACACTGCCTGTGTCTATGAATGACATCACCATAAAAATAGACAAAGGAGCAGGGTTCGTAGATCCCGATTACTCTTATTCTAACCTATTCTTAGAATCTATCAACTGGTATACATACTCAGATAAAGATGGGATCATGCGTATAAGTGATCGGACTTATACCACTGTGGGGGCTAATAACTATAATAACCCACTTATAAGTTCGGGACATAAAGTTTCAATCACATATCCCAAATCCAAATCGGAAATCAGACGCTTCAGAGAACTTAATAGTCTTGAGATGACCCTCAATGCCACAAGACCAGCTCGTAAAGTCTCCGACTCTGGTAGAGGGTTATTAGGTCAAAACAGAGTCATTGGGACAACATCACCAATCTCTTATGTACTTAATGAACCACAACCTGTCACCCCTTTCACACAAGAACAAAAGACTGCTACCTACTCTGCGGGTAGTTCCGACCTGCTCAATACAAAAAATCAAAATCTATATGCAAACACAATCACAGACCCTTTAGTCTTTAATAGCACATACACCCTCAATAACTTCTCACTCAATCAAACAGCAACTCAAGATCAAGTCTTTAAGCCGTCTACGAAAACCATCACTACATCAAACCCTAAGATTTCTTTTTATCTCCTGGGATTTAGACCCTCGTACATCACCTCCGTGGTCGATAGTAGTGCTGTGTCTTATGCCTATACACTCAATCAAGATCATGTCTTAGTCAGTGGATTAACAAGTGAAAAAACACTGACCATTACTGGTATCTCTTCTAACCCATTCTCCTCTGATCTTGATTGGTACAAAGGAGAAAAGTTAGCAGAAGGTCAAGCGTTCTACAAACACACCTCCACTAATGAATTAGATGTCTTCTCGGAGTCTACTCCTGAAGAATACATGACGAACCCTCTAGGTCTTGCATACGACAAAAACGGTGTTGTATCCGATCAAATACGCTCTGTATACTCTATGGAAGACACTAAAACATCGGGTATAGAGGGTGAACTAGACTTTTATGAGGACAAGGTTACAGGGTATGAGTTTAAGCAAGATGAAGACGGAAGGGATGGGTTTGCTAGTGAATATAATACGCAATGCACACAAGATGAAGTTCTTTACCCAGATCCGACTCTATATGTGTTAGGCCCAATATCCACATTAACAGGGGGTGTGCCTGTAAACACGATCCCCACATATCTCTTCTTTGGGTACTTTATGCTTATTGACCAAGATGGCAACAATGATATTGTATACTACCTCTCCATATATCGAATAGATGCTAATGGGGATAAGCAATATCAAACACTAACACCAATACAAGACCCAAATGGAGATGACGCTTTACAGGTGTCGGGAACACTACCAGAATCTAATGGCTCTCCACTTGCATATAGATTCTTAGGGAATAATGGGTTTGGAAGTCTTGAATACAACCAAATGAGTTCTACTGCTTACGCTAATATCTCATTTAATCACATACCTAATGAGACCTATTATATGGAAGTCTTCTTTGAACGATCACCAGCAGGAGGGGCTTCTTTTCTTGGTTTTACAGCCAGAGGTTCAAACTCAGATGTAAACCTCTCTGATACTTGGTTTAACTTAAATCAAGACGCAAATCAGAATGAAGTTGAGTTCTTAGGTCAAGGTGGCACAGATGTTTCGGAAACATACGAAGTCACATTCACTAATAATCCTGGTGGGGGTGAGATAGATACGATCAGTAATATCGCTGACCCAGACGCAGGGGCAACAAAAGACACCGAAAATGTAGGGGTGACTCACACCACCACTACTACTACTTATTCCGCTACGGACTACTATCCTATCAGACCCTTAGAATATGACTACGGGTATAAAAGACTATTCACTGAGAGTTAATAACTCTTTTATACATTGGTAATATGTAAACAAGACCCCCCACAATTTTTAGATTGGAGGACAATATGATACACACGAAAATCCCACCACCAAAAACGACTGCTATTAACTTTGGATTAGGTTTCTCAGAAGGAATCGGAGTTAAAATCAAAGGGGATGTTTTTGGGGTTCTCCAACATAAAGACGGTCAAGAAGAAATCGTCTTAGATAAATCAAATATATACACACTAGATGGTGGGATTTTAGCCGCTATCTTGTTTTCCAAAAACTTAGGTGTGGGTAATTTTCGTGGCATTGATATGTTAGCTGTTGGAACAGGAGCATCGGGATCAACTGCGAGTCCCGACATCGCTGATTATAGGCAAAGAATTATCAACACACCCCTTTATCGTAAAGAATTTTCAAGTGTTGTTTATCGAAACTCTAACGGTACTCTAGCTTCAGTTCCCACAAACATCGTAGACTTCACAACTACATTTGATGCTTCGGATGCTGTTGGTGCATTAACTGAGATGGGGTTGGTGTGTACTACTGACGGTATAGGAAATGCCCCACAAGACTTCGATCAGTTAGCGGATGCTTTTCCTGTTCGCACATTGACTACAGACATCACCACAAAAGACATCTTAGTAAATTACCTCACTTTTCCAGTAATCAATAAACCCGCAGGGTCTATATTAGCGATTACTTGGCGTTTAACATTCTAAGAGAGGGTTTAAGTAATGTCACAAAAGTATTTACCCTCTACAAGTAGAGATTTAGACCCCACAAATTATGCGTGGGACTCCATTGTATATCAAGCTGGGAGACCCATGCTTGATAGTGAACTTAACCTCACCCAAGATATCCTCAATAAGAAAAACACCCTCCCAAGTGGAATGATTTCTTATCAAGGTGAAGATGACTCTGTGGGTTCATTCGCATATGAAAAACCGTATGTTGAGGGTGTTCTAAACGGCAACTTCACTGCTAACACCTTCATCATTAATCCGTTCAAAGCAATGGTAAATGGAATAGTGATTGATGTACGAAACACAAATGCTACCGATGGTACGAATAAAATCACCCTACCAGCACCAGATGCAGGGTCTGGGCCAGGTGATCGTGGGGATTTTGTTTTCCTTGAAGTATGGCGAAAAGATGTGACTCCTGCCATGCAGTCAAAGTCTAGGATTAAGTTACTTTCCCCCCAAGCTAATGACACATTCACCTTTAAAAAGGGTGGTGGAGCAAATGATGTAGTCCTCACTGTGGACACTACTTTTGCAATAGGGGCTTCTCTAGCTCACACAGCTCGCAATATGGCTTCATACATAAATGATCATGGTGGGGCAGGGTTAGGACTCACTGTTGATGGTGTTACCACATTTGCCGAAACTAGAGGTACAGAGTTTGTATTCCTAAACCATAATGGTGGAGCTAGTGGGAACTATACTGGTGGAGCTAGCTTTACCTTAGCCTCTTCAGATGTTACAGGGATTGAAATCCAAATACAACCTTCTGGTGGTTCTGATGGTGACGGAAAGCCTTCTGCTACTACAGTTTATTATGCAGGGAATGTACTATCTGATATTTCAACGCACCTACCTGATGATATACAAGACCCAAATGTAAATGTATCTTCTACTCGAAGGATACAAGTTCAGTATCGTATCAGGACTCAACAAAATCTTAATCTTTCACATCAGATTTTCGGGTTTGAAAATGGAATCCTCTACGCACAAGGGTCACAAGGTGCTCCTGTAAACACAAAATCTTTTAGTAAACATTCTACTGACACAGGTTTATGGTATGCTGGAGATGGTTCAGAAGCCGATGCCACTGCATTAGGTACTGTTGATGGGTATGTTTACGCTATCCCTCTCTGTTATGTCTTTAGGAGACAATCTCCAGGTGGTGGAAACGCAGGATTCAATGCGAGTGGTTCATTCAACACAGGTGCATTACATGATCATGACGGAAACACCTTAGCGAGTAATGACTATGTGGATAATGTAGCAATTAAAGAATCTGATCGACCCGATGGGTTATTTGCAGATGAAGTCGCTCAAAGTGATGTACTTGATCTTAGACGCAGAGTTTACCCTAGAGGAATAGACTTCTCGGCAGAGCTTGAGTATCAATATCATACTCTACTCGATAATGAGAATCGGACATGGTTTGCTAAAGCACACTCTCTACAAAAAACAGGGAATACTTCGGGAGGTGCAAGTTCTACCCCTCTAGTTTGTGATGTCTATGGTGGAGTTGCAAATTTAGAAGGTGAACATAGAAGAACCTTTGACCATATTGCTCGTAGGTGGTCAGACACACCTACAACTGAACGCATATATATCGTAGCCAAGCCCTTTACCACATTAACTCAACCCTCAACAGGTGTCACTGTAACAAGAGGAAACAATACGACTACGGGGGACTATTGGTACGCAGGAGATAAAATCACAATAGACTTAACAAATCTTAAAGTCTCAAGTCACCTTCTTTGGGCGACCAATGGAAATCAGACCTTTGATCAAGAGGCTGACGATTTTGCACCAAAACTCTTAGATATAGGGTTCTGTTGGCATAACGATGGTCATTACACTAACGCTATCGAACAACAAGTCAAGATATCAAGTGTTGATGGGTTAGGTTCTAATACAATCAACATCACCCTAGAGGAAAACCCTAACATCACAGCTAATGGGGGTATGTCGGCAGGGGCTGATTACGACCTTGTTGGGGATGATACCAATGGTGAGTCCACAGGGAGTAATAAAGAAATCTTCATCGAGTTAATCTTTGACTATGCGTCTTTTGATCGAGGGTTGAGCGGGGTTGCTATTGATGTCCCTACACCAGATCCTTCGGGTTACCCAACAGGATCGGCTGTCCTCATTGAATCCGATCCTGCATTTGCGTATGACCTTTACCCAGGTCAAGGGAATGGTAATGCACCCCCTATAAGTAATGTCATACCAAAGACAAAACAAGTGTCTCTTGAATATGTGTACGAACAACAATCTATAGATATCGTGTCTAATACCAAGCTCAGTGCTTATCTACCTTGGAGACTTTATTATAGATCAGGATTAGCTCCTGGGATAACAGACAGTAGTGGTGTAGGTGCGACTATCTGTACTCTTGATAATGCAACCACAAAGTATCAACACGCTGAATCAAAGATAGGCTGGACTAACTCAGTGAATGGTTGGGCTACAGGACAAAGGAAACTAACGATCTCAGCTTTCCCAATAGAACCTTACCCTGCGGATACAGTCACAGATAGTACTCTGTTAGTTTACTATAACCGATCTGCACCTATGACTGCGGGTTCAGATTTCGCTATTCCAAATACCGTAGCAGTATCAAATATTGGTGTTGTACCCGATGAGTTGAACCTTCAACCTTTAGCCATAGGTAAAGAAGTTAGTGTCTTTCTCAAAACAAACGACCACTACCCATTCTTTAACCCCACAGATCAGTTAGGTACTCATCCTAACGCTTCTAATTATGCTGAGTATGAAACTCTCAGTAATCCTGATGTTTTCCTTGATGACTTAAAGATCAACACAGGGTCAGTTGTCCTACCCTCATTCGTACCTTTTGTATCCTCTGTGAACATCACTCTTGGAGATACAGGTCCAGGCCAACCTCCAGTTAAAGATGATTATAGTCGAGTGGTATACCCCACTATGGAGGACTCAAGTTATTTCCCATCAGCTTTCGCTAAGAATATGAGTGGATACCATAGTGCTTATAAAACAGCTATCCCATGTCTTATGAAGATTGTTGATGATACCCATACGCTCTATCGTAAGGGTGAAGTCGTGTTAGTTGTCTTTGTTAAAACGAATACTTGGGGTCAAGGTGTTTCTGTAGACATGAGATCTACCCTCGCTGATAACTATGTAGTCGCTTGTGTTTATCGCACAAAAAACCAGCTTTTGCTCGGAGAATAAAATGCCAAAGAAATCCATAGAGAAAAATAGAGTCGTTATCTCATCAGGTCAAGGTACTGATGGGTCTAGTAATGACATCACCATCATTAGTGGCTTAGATGTAAGCGTTACTGCTTCAGATGTGATCTCATCAAATGATTTAGGTGGGTATCTTGGCAATAATGTACAAATAAATCTTGATGACTTGACCTCTGATGCACGAGAGGGGCAACCCCCAAAGATTGGATATGAAGCGATCACATTTAGTAATGGTGAGACAACCACCACACATGAGGGTCGCCCCGATTGGGGACAAGCAAAAATTGTAGACACTCCACCTTGGACTGCGAAGCAACCAAGAAAAAAATGGACTGCTCAATATGAGATGCCACATTATGGTGTAGGCAAGAAAACAGACGAAGCAAACACCCCTAGTGACAACCTGTTCCCTAAGTATGTTAATGATAGCGGAGCATATGACACAATCAATCTAAACTACAGAGATAATAGTGATAATAGTTACTATGGACTAGCTCTTTATAATGATTTCCCCTTTCTTGTGGATGCTCCTCAGTTCACACAAAGCAACTACCCACACATTGCACAATCAGTTCCAAGATCTGCCTTCCAAACTAATCTCCAAGACAATTTAAGATTCCCATTTTTATATCAAAAACCGTTCATCGCAGAAGAGAACAACAGAGATTTTTTCAATACCTCTGACTATAAGTTAGGGTTTAATGCTGGTGAAGGAACTTCATCTTTAGGTGTTAAAAACGGTCAAGCCTCAATAAGTCTCTCTTCGCCTTTTAGCACTGAACTATTTGACCCTAGAAAATCTCATGAAGCATTAGATGCCACAGATGCAAATAGCCCACCCTTTGATGTAGGGTTAATTGTTTCTGGTCTTTTATTCCCTGCCGATAGAGGTGTTCTTGCACTCATCAGATTTCCTTCTGATGATAACAATGTGGCACAGGGGTTCAACAATCCTGCTACCACTGTGGACATCATTGAAAATAGAGTTTTAGCGGCCATAAATCTCGGTGTTGGTGCAGGAGTCAACGATGGTGCTTCGGGTGGAGTCATCTTCAATAACTCTGATAACAATACCTTCCCTTCAAGAGTTACAGGACAATACGATCTGTATGAGCTACACACAGGGAACTATGTACCGAACTCTACTAGAATTGGGGCTAATGGGGATTTAACTGCTGACCCAAGCATAGGGAAAGTAAGACTGCTTACTAATATAGATGCGTTTTACCCTTCAAGTGGGTCTTCTGTTAGACCTGGTGGTATTCCCGTTCTGTTTTCTCCTTATGAGAAACATAACACAAGTATATCTGCGGATACCATTTCATTTAACTCATTCTACTCCGAAAGTGACCCCATAAGTGATCTAAAAGCTTATGCTATAGATGACGCGGGTGTTTATTATGACTGCACAATCAACACCCAAGGGAGTCAAATAGAGGTTAATAACCCAGCAGGAATCACAGACCCTACAACATTTTATGCTCATGTCTTAAAGCAAAATCGTAGCTTCTTATCTTACAGACTCCCCGCCTTAAAAGATTACTCGTCAGAAGGAATCACTACTCCATTTGCTGAACGAGATCGCTTCTTCGTTAAAAACACACCTAATGAAGATGAGTTTAAAGCAGATTACAAATCTATCTTTGACACAGCAGGTGGATACATCACATTCGGTGAAGAAGATAACTATTCATATCAAGTTGCACGATACAGGCAAGTGGTAAGGTTAGTGCAAGATTATATTAAAACTCTTTCTCAAGGGGAATCCACCACAGACGATGAACCCGAATATAACTTTGGATCATTTGCTCTGATACACTTTAAAACTGAAAAAGCATTTGAATCTCTTGTTCGTGATGGTATCGCACCTAGTGATGATGAAGTGTACAGTAGAAACCTACTCGATTATTCCAACCTCAATAATAACTTAGGGTCTTCCTTAAGCACTGTTGGTGGTGATGGGTTAGAAGATGGAGTGGACTCTTTCACACCAAGTCCTTCAATGTCTATCTTTAGACCTAATGTTAACTTTGAAAAAAGACTTGATGGATACCCTCAAGACTTAGTGATCAAAACAAAAGCACAGGCATGGGGTTTATACCCCAGCGTTCAAGCAAATGAGTTGAGGGCAAACGATACTTACTTCATGTGGACATCGGGTGTTATTTATGTCAATCCAACCACTTGGAGAGCCTATAAAGGACACCCTAGTGATAAAGGTGGTGCGTCTGCTACTCATTCTACTGACACACAACACTCAAGACTACAGACTATCATTGAAATCACGCAGAAGTCTGTACAAGGAGATGACCACATTTCGGAGTTTGATCAAGTTAAACCAACAATCTCTAAACCATTCCACACAGTTAGACCCACAGCTCAAATACTAACAAGTGAGCTATCCGCTTCGGATAACCTTTTTGCGGGTAAATATGAAAGGTTATCTAATAACGCTCTAACTGAATATGAGACAATACCAAAACATCAACAAGTTTGGGTTACAACTAGTGGTCTCGGTGGAAACCTTGCAGGTAACATCACAGTCATACCTAAAGGTGATGCAGGTGAGGCTCTCGATGATCTTTCTTTATACAACCCTAAAGATGGTCTTTGTTCTTTCACAACCGTTGGATTAAGACCTTCGGTGATGATTAATAAACCTCACAGGCAGTTTAATAACTTAGGTGTTGAGTACATTAAAGATAACATCAACGATAACAGCAGTTCCACCATCAAGAAACTTCTCTATCACTCTGCAAGAAAGATCTCATTACTAGAACTATATGGTGAGAAGTTAAGCCCTAATGGAAAACTCATAAAAGATGAGTCCTCCATCTCAAGCATTAACAATATTTATACAGGGATTGACCTTACTAAAAATCGTGTCGGTGAAGACTATCGCTCAAATAATAACTTTGCCTATGGTTATATTTGGGCTGATTGGGAAAATACTAATGTAGGGACTCAAACTTATACCCCAAGGTCATCTGGACAAGCGTTCTCTATTTATAGGTATGATGTAGAAGGGTATAAAGTTTATCAAGAACTTGAGCTACTACCCATAGGTGGTGATGTTGTAAATGGTTACGCTTTAGAGTTATGCACAGGTTGGGATTGGGTAAAGAACAGTGATGATTCTGACGCAGGTGTTGGGTTATCTTTTAAGTATTCTCGATATGTACCTGTTTATCGCCCTGTAGAACCAAACCACACAAGAACAACACTTGAGACTCATGCCGATGCAAAGTTCCTCGTAATCAAAGGTGTTGACTACTATGTGGAAATGCACCCTTCAATCCCTTATAATTGGAATACAAACACGAACCCCGCAGTAGGCGGACACGACCCGACAAACTTCATAAACTACACAGAGCCTAAAAATTCTATTGGAGATTTAGGTGGGGACGCTACTTCTGATTTGAGTCTGATCTTTAGCCCAAGTCTGACAGATAAAACCACAGCCGCTACTGCATTAACTTCTTTGTACGACTTTATGGGTACTACAACAAATAATCATGGTGAATATGTAGGGCATGGGGTGTCTCCCATTGACGCGGCCTCAGCTAACGCTATTGTAAACCCTACAGTTGGGAACACATATCACTTAGCTAAACTATCTCTTAGTTCACTCGCAGTATTCTCCATTACAACAAACCCTCAACACCCTCACCCTACGACAAGCGTAAGGGTGGACACTGGTGGGTTTGTCGCAGGTACTAGAGAGTTTGGTGATGTTATTGTTGAAGCGATACCTACAGGGCGTAGACAACTTCCAGAGTATGGAAACTATACGATGGATATTAGAGGGTATATCACCGTTAGTGGTATGGGGAATACTAGTGTTTTCATTTCGGATCAACTACAAGCAGTATCTACTATCTCAAGACTCCCTCTTGTTTCTCTTTTCACACCTAGAAAAGACACCCAAGAACGCTTCTTAGACGAATCTTATCGCATAGAACATAGCCTCGCTCACCTTTTCTTCATACAGGGCAATGACCCTGATTTTAACTATCAATTTGGCAACCATCAAGACACTAGTGGTGTCACTCCAATCACAGGGAATACCGAGTTAAGAGATAACTTAATCGGCCCAGGCATCCCTAACTTCGGATCGGGTTATAATGGAGGCTATATTTCATTCCCTGTGAGAGATGAGTCAAATGTTTCTCCAGAAGGTTGGTTAGCTAACACAACTAACTTAAGATTGTATAGCTTTCATGGGTTCGCAGGATACTTACGAAACAGTTTACACATGAGAAGGATACAAATCACAAGCCCTCTTATTTTCTCTGACTGGTTAGAAGCACAAGTGAGTGGATTCCCTAACATGACGAGAAATCACTTGTCGGGAGCTAAATATGGAACGCCTCCAAGAGGTGTCTTAATTTACCCTTATCAAGACTTTGATGGTAACACGATAAGTGCTTTTGGATATAACCTCAGTAATAGTGGTCAAGCCACAGTCAATCCTCTTGTTGATTCGGAGTCGGGATTCTATCTACCTAACTCTAATGCAGGTCTTTCGGCTTATGACGATGTAGCTAACAACATCGCAGGGAACTATGGCAATAATGGAACATGGCTTGATGACGATGCAGGAGGTGTGGGAGTTTCTACTGACCCTATCCTAAGACACGCACAACCCACCTATTCTGGAGGTGGTTTTGTGGCATCTAATGATTCTCCCGATGTGGGCTACTTGAGAGCCTTCGATCTAAACTTTGGAAAGAGCGTAGAACGATCTCCCCACCTCCCTTATTGGGATACAGATTGGACAGAAACAACTGCAAGTGGAGAAGAAAAAGATCGACTCTCCACAAGTGCTACACCTAAAGGTTTGATAGAATCAAAGGAATGGGAGAGAGTTAAGGGTGATGAATTTGCACCCATTAAGTTAAGGCTAGTAGGTGTTGATTGGGATATGATCTCTTATGTCGATCCTCAGTTCCCAAATGCTAGAAGAGATGGCACAGTTTATACGATTGACAATAAACAACACCTCATGCGTAAGAGGGTCATGAGAGTCTTTGTAAAAGTACCAGGTCTAACCACATGGCTTGATGTTGGTGTAATGAACGGAGAAGTCGGTGAGTCTTATGTGCAGTATGCAGGAGACCCCACAGGCACATTCGGTGTGATGAGTGAAGGGGGTGCAACCTCTGACAAAACACACCCAAGTCTTGATGGTGCAGGGTGTTGTGTTTCATACAAAGAAACATTCCTTGTTGAAGAAGGATTAGTCGCTCTTGACCTTGAACTTGATGTTGGTTTTGTACCTGCTTTTATGAGCGTAGGTGATGATACAGTATCTACTGACACCATAGCTTCTTCGGATAACTTCTTAGGGCAAGAAAAAGTTATTTATGTGAATAACTCTGACAAATTCTTTAGTGCGAGTAAATCTGATGACCTCGCTTATGGTAAAGGTGGCACAGAAGCACCTATCCTTGTCAAAGTTATCTTAGGTAATCCCGATTTCCCTAAGTATGAAGTCCACCCTGAAAATGCATTTGCTCTTGTAAATCGAGATGACTTAGCAGACCAAACAACTTTAATCGCTAATGTGTACGGAGGTGTGGGTACTAACGCTATATACGATATATGGCCTTCACCTAATAAGTCTTATCGAGGTCATTCATTCCCACCCGATGATCGTGCTCCAACATGGTCGAGAAGAGGGCTGATGGGTATTGAAGTTCTTAGACCAGATGGATCAAACTTTGATCATGACC
>Ga0209047_1000052_pt1 | contig 116073 bp, 120 predicted proteins | sample SaaInlV_165m_DNA_3_FD_184681 | JGI IMG/M metagenome (GOLD analysis project Ga0209047, IMG submission 184681) | Marine microbial communities from expanding oxygen minimum zones in the Saanich Inlet - Saanich Inlet SI037_S3LV_120m_DNA (SPAdes)... | ecosystem: Environmental > Aquatic > Marine >...
AGTAGCGGGGGAAGGATTCGAACCTACGACCTTCGGGTTATGAGCCCGACGAGCTACCAGACTGCTCCACCCCGCGATCAGATTTAATTTTTAGTGTAAAAAAGCGCCGGTAATATTAATTAGTTTATTCTCGCCAAACAAGACTACTCTGATTCAATTTTTAAATAAATTGGCATATGATCTGAATAGCCACCCAATACCCGACTTCCTGCCCAAAATCTAAAAGGATAGCCATCATATTTCCCACCATGTTGTCGGTATTTTTTCCCGCTAAATACTCCAACTGAATTGGGAACCAGTTTTAATCCAATATTATCAATTAATCCTTCACTTACAATTAAATGGTCATAAACCATATCTATGCCATCATATTTGTAAGTACTTCCTTCAGGGTTCCGGTGCCATGGCTGCATCACATTCCATAAAATTGATTCATGATTTACCATTTTATTCTTTTGCATGGATGCACCTAAATGTATTGTAATGGACGGATCTATTGGTTCATCATTGAGATCACCCATGATAATGATTTCAGCTTTAGGATTCGTTGATAAAATAGAATTAACTTTTTTTCTTAATGTTTTTGCTGCTGCTGCCCGCAGTGGGATTGATTTTTCTGCTCCACCATATTTTGATGGCCAATGATTCACGAATAAATTCAATTCAATTTTAGAAAATTTTGCTTTAACATAAAGAATATCGCGAGTGGGTATTTTTGTAGGCAATAAGACAGTCAAAACTTTAGATTCTGTTATTTCTAATAACTTAGAGTCGTAAAGTAATGCAACATCAATTCCTCGTTTGTCAGGAGAATCAAAATGAATTATTGAATAGTCTCTTTTGACAGCTTGATTTAACTCTTCTAATACAAATCGATTTTCAATTTCACATAAACCTAATACGTCTGGATTCATTTTATTAATGATTTCAGTAAGATTTTCCAATTTAAGATTATAGATATTCTCCGTTACATTTTTCCGTCCTCCAAGTGCAAACTCATCATCATTTGTGTTTGGATCATTTTTTAAATCAAACAGATTTTCAACATTCCAAAATGCAATTTTAATAGACTTGGCAAAGGCTGGAGAATTCCCTGAAAAAATTATTAAAAGGGATAATACTAATTGGCGGGCTTTCATTTGAATTCCTTTTTTAATTTATATAAATGGTTTTGGTCGAATATCTATGGGATTAAGTTAGGAAATTGATTCGGTGTATTTAATATTCTCATGAAGAATTTATATAATATATTTAGGATTTGACTTATGGAAACAGGAAAAGAATTTAACGCACTACTCCAAGTTTTATCTGGTGAGCAGCAAATCTTACAGAGAACAGATCAAAAGGCATTCACACTTCTTTCAATTTTAGGAGTATTTATGGTTTTCTTCATTGTTCACTTTCCCAAAATTCAGATGACTGTATTGATTTTTATTTTCATGATGGTGTATTTCACAGCTGCAATAGGTACCATTTATAATCTCGTCCGAGTTATCGTACCAAGAGTTCAAAAAAGAAAAGTAAAAACATTAAACGCTGATGTTGAAAAAGATGAAGTAATAAACCCAACATTTTTTGCAGGAATTAGTCAATTCAAGTCACCTGAAGAATATGCATTTTATTTAAAATCTATTGCTCGTGATGATGAACAACTTTATCAAATGTTTGCATCCCAAGTTTTTGCTCTTGGCAATATAAATCAGGTAAAAAATGAAAATATTCGTCGAGCAGTATTCTTTTTTATTACAGCAATAATTTCAGAATTATTAATTATTATGGTTATGGCGTATGCAAGAGCTTATCCTTTTTTATTTCCCAACGGATGAAATATTTTATATCAATTACCGCCATCGTCTTTACGCTGAACGGTTGTCTTCCCCAAGGTACGCCTGGACCTGAAGGACCTCCGGGACAAGACGGACAAAAAGGCGAACAAGGTCTTCAGGGAGAGCAAGGCCAAAAAGGTGAAGAAGGATCCGCTGGCGTTGCAGGAAAATCAGTTCCGGCAGATCAATTACAAAAACTGGATAAATTTTTATCAAACCAAAATGGTAGGCACAAAGAGAGTGTCGTTGGGATTGAATCTTATAGTTTCGGATTAGCGCCGCGAGTTACCGGGTTTTGTTATTTGACCAATAATGGTCGCATTTTCAAATTGGAGAATAAGAATACACAAGTTCTTGGTGATTCTTTTATATTTGTTGTTGATATATCAGACCAAACTGACTTTATTTCATTATCGCGTATCGCTTATGGCGACGATATTAAACAATATTTTTCTGCAGTGACTGAATCGGGATTGGTCTTTACGTCTCAAGATTTAAAATCATGGACATCACAGGGTTCCATCCCTTTGGATTAGGGCAGTTATAAATAAAATGAAACATTTGTAATAATCAATTGTAGTAAGAGAAAGGAGCTGGCGATTCATCCTTGTAACTCCCTTGTTACTTCCTCCTTGGTTTGACCGCGTCGGCTCCTTTTTTTATTTTTTGTAGATCCCCTTCTCCCTTTGTCACTGACCGTATTATTTGTATCAATTCGTTCAGTTTCCCAGCATTTATCTCCACAATCCAATTAATTAATTCACCACTTTTATTCTCAATAATTTTTCCACCAATTTTCATTATTGATTGCGACAATTCCCCATAATAGCACATAGGGCTCAAGATTGTGAATTGATCCATTTTCTCCCAAGGTGTGCATGTTGTTGTTTTTATAACCTCATTTGCGGATTTACTATAAGCATCGATTAAACCTCGTTTGCCTAATTTTGTCCCACCAAAATACCGGATGACCAGTACGCCACAATTAACGAGTTTGTGTCGTTTCATGGCATTGAGAATTGGGAGTCCTGCTGTGCCGGATGGTTCTCCAGCATCGGAAGAATTTTCTTCGAGTTGTACATGATCCTGAATTCTATATCCCCAACAAACATGGGAAGCATCATAATATTCTTTTCTTATTTCACCCAGCCACGATTTAAAATTGGAAACTTCATCAAATGGGCGAATGATTGAAATGAACTTAGATTGTAGTTCTTTAAATGTATGGATTTGGGTTTGGTTGGGTGCAACCAAACTCATTTTTTACGAAAAGATAATTTAACTGGAATTCCTGTAAAATCGAAATATTGCCTTAATTGGTTTTCGATATATCTTTGATAGGATGTTTTAACCAATTTGGGGTGATTTGCATAAAGGGCAATTACAGAAGGATTTCGGCTTACCTGAGTCGCATATTTAATTCGAACCACTTTTCCTTGTTCCGCAGGTGGTGGGTTTCTCGAAATTATTTTTTCTAAAGCATCATTCAATTTATTGGTTGATGTAAGTTTTTGACTTCGCTCAAAAACTTCCCACCCCATTTCCAAAACTTTGTGGATACGTTGCTTTGTTAATGCAGATATAAATAATAAAGGATAATGATCTAATGCTTTGAATTGATACCGAATTTCTTCCTGAAAATCTTTCATGGTATGGGTTTCTTTTTCAATTAAGTCCCATTTATTCACGACAAATATGAGCCCCTTCCCCTTATCCATCACATAATCAACAATGGATTTATCTTGTTTCCCAAACCCCTTTTCTGCATCAATTAAAACCAATACTACATTCGCTTCGTTGATTGCTCTTTGGGTTCGAACTGTAGAATAATATTCAATTTTATCTTTGATTTTTGCTAGTTTTCTAAGTCCAGCTGTATCGACTAATGTAGTATCTTTCCCGTGCCATTTAATATGAGCATCAATTGCATCTCGAGTTGTTCCGGCTATGGGCGTAACAATGGTTCTATCTTTTTGTAAAAGGGCGTTCGTTAAGGATGATTTTCCTACATTGGGCATTCCTACAATTGCCAATCGAAGTCCATCTTCTTCATCTGTTTCTGGTGGTGGGTCTTTTAAACCCAGCTTTTTCAAAACTTCATCTAATAGATCACCGGTTTGTCGCCCATTCAATGCCGAAATTGGCATAGGAGAATTCAATCCAAATTCGTGGAATTGATGAATCAAATTATCCGTTTTAAATCCATCACATTTATTAACAACTAAGATATAAGGTTTCCCACATTCCCGAACAAATTGTGCTAAAGCTTGATCACTAGCGGTGAGACCTTGTTTTCCATCAACCATAAAGAGAACTAAATCAGCTTCTCCCATAGCTATTTGTGCTTGCTCGCGTACAGCTGCATTAAAAGCATCAAAATCTTCAGGGATGTATCCACCCGTATCGATAAATATTAATTGATGGCCACACCAATCCATTTCCCCGTAAATCCTGTCACGAGTAATGCCCTCTTGCGCATCAACTATAGCCTGTCGCTGGCTTAAAAGACGATTAAAGAATGTGGATTTCCCAACATTGGGACGTCCAACAATTGCGATGATTGGTTTGGGCATTTATTCAATTATCCAGTGATTTTGAGAATCAACCAAATAAGTACAAATGCAAATAATGCGTGAATGGCTAATGCGCCTAATAATTCTTTCATGTTTTTATCCTTTTATCTAATGATTGTTTTTGTCATTGGACGGTTAATTCAATTGAATTAATAAGATTTTTTCAATCCGAATTCTTTATCCAATTTCTTCATTTTAATCAAAAAGTTCACTGCCAAAACGGACAAGTGTCGAATCTAATCCTTCTTTTCTACCCATAAATTAAATGTGAGCCCAAATGGATCCTGCATATAGCAATCTCTCCCTTTTCCTGCCCACTTGATGACCTTACATCCCTTCGCTTCTAAATAGTATCGAGCATCCTCAACATTATTAACAAAATATTCCATTACGATTTGGTTTAACCCTGGATTTTCTTGAACAAACATGGTAATGGGTCCATTTTGGAAATCTAAATAATTTTTTTATGTTTCACAGATAATCCCATAACATCCGAATAAAATCTTTTTGATTCAAGCCATTTTTTTGAATGGAGTGCAATGTTTGTACTCATACAAAATTGTGGTTTTTTCATGATATTTGAAAACTTTTAAGCGTGGAATTTACCAATGGATTTCCAATTTATATTTTTCTTTTTATGACAGATTCTTTGTACGATTTTGGTGCCATCTCCAAATAAAAAGTAAAATTATCCCTGCAATATTAGGAAACCAAATCTCTGGCCGACTCCATGGAATTCCATCAAATGAAAAATCAGTTAAGGGCCAAAAAAGTTTTGTTGGGAAGAATTCTTTGCTGTGAAATGGGAAATCTAAACAAATATGAAAAGGCCAACCCAACATAGCAAACGCATATTTTCTATTCACACGAAAAACCATGCCTATTACAATAAATGCCGAAACAAAACTGTGGGTAATATCATAATTGATATAAACCCACCATGGAATTGATGTTACTGAAGGCCTCCCGATCGAAAATTCCAGAGTAATAATCTGAGCAATAATTAAGAGTCCAAATGAAAATAAATCTGGCGCTGCACCCCAAAATAGTGCCCACCATTTATAGGTACGATTACCAAAAAGTCCACGACCCCATAATGCATGACTGAATGTATCCAAAATTAGTTTTCCATTTTGATTTGATCGAGTAGTATGTTGGTTTTATTTACCAAGTTCTGCGGATACCAATTTCCCTAATGGGTATCCAAATTCTGATTTATTTTGAAAAATGTTTGAAATTGTTTGATACTTCTATCTATTAATTTAAACATATTCTTAGTCTCGTTTCTTCTATCATAAAATCAAATTCATTTACGACTACAAAATTTTGAGCGGGTGATGAGAATCGAACTCACGTCACTAGCTTGGGAAGCTAGGGTAATAGCCATTATACGACACCCGCAACCGGGTCAAATTTTAAAGATAGAATTTGATGAAAAAAATGAAGAAAGATGGTTTTTTTCTGAATATTTCACGCTTTTAAGATAGGTAACATTAATTGGTGATATTGCGAGATTTAGACCTTATAGCTTGAAGTCAAACATCATTTTATTCTATGTGGATAACTTGTGAATAAATGACAATAACTAATTATTTCTCGACGAGTGGATTACTATTTTGAGTTTACTTCTTGTCTTATTTTTTAGGATATTCTATATTCATTCTCGCCAACCATGTGATTTATCACATTTTCGTTTGTCATCCTTTTTTATACAGAATTAAAAACGTAAGCCCGTGCGTCAATCGTACGGTGAAAATACCCAAGGAAATACACCTATGGCAGAAGCTATGGAACTCGATCTTTCGCTGAAACAATCTGGATCGCAAGCACTTGATTCACCGATTGTCCATCCCATTCTACCCGTGAATGAAAGTGTAACTAAAATTCCACCTGAGTATTCCATTGAAGAATATTATGAAGATGATAAACTCGGCTCCGATGTTTTAAAACAAAAATACCTGGCTCCATGGGAAAAGCATCCCTACGAACTTTGGTTACGCCAAGCATCTGCATTGGCATCCGTTGAAAAAACAAAAGTCTTACGCGAGAAATGGGAAAAAAAATTCTTTTCAATTTTAGAAGATTTTAAATTTGTACCAGGTGGACGCATCATGCATGGTGCCGGACGAGAAGATATCACCACAACTTTAAACAATTGTTATGTGGTTGCTGTACGAGATGATTCAATTAAATCAATTTATGACACAATTATTAATGAAGCTTTAACATACAAGTATGGCGGTGGATGCGGACACGATCTCTCTATTCTTCGACCAGCGGGTAAAGCAATCAACGGCACCGGAGGAAAATCTTGCGGACCGACAGGATTTATGAACCTGTTTAGTGAAAATACGAATACCATCGCGCAACATGGAAGACGTGGAGCGAATATGCAAACCTTGCGGATTGACCATCCTGATATTGAAAAATTCATTAGTATCAAAACCGGTAATATAGATATGGTGAAATACTCTAATATTTCTGTTCTATTGACTCATGAATTTATGAATGCAGTAAAAAATGATACTGAATTTGAATTGCAATATGAAGGTGAAGTGTACAAAACAATCAATGCAAAGACACTTTGGAACCAAATTATATCCCACGCTCACACGAGTGCAGAACCAGGATTACTTTTTTGGGATACCATGAAAGATTATCACAATGCTGAATACTGCTCTCCGCTTGTCTCAACTAACCCGTGTGCAGAGCAACCTTTACCTGATGGTGGATGTTGCAATTTGGGTGCGATCAACTTGGAACGATTTGTAGATGAAAATGGGAATTTCAAAATTAATCAATTTAAGGAAACCGTTGGTATTGCAACTCGCTTCCTCGATAACGTTGTCGATTACAACATGGATCGACATGCATTAGAAGATCAAAGACTAAATGCAGAAAATGATCGTCGGGTAGGATTAGGAATTCTTGGGCTTGGTGATATGATGGTTCGAATGGGAATTAAATATGATAGCGAAGATGCGCTACAAACAATTGAACAAATCATGCAAATTTTTCGTGATACGTCCTATGAAACCAGTGCTGATTTGGCAGAAGAAAAAGGACGATTTCCTAATTATGATTGGGACGGATATTCAAAAAGTAAATTCGTTAAAAATTTACCAAAATCACTTCAGAAAAAAATTAAACTGAATGGGATTCGTAATTGTACAATTACAACCGTTGCACCCACCGGTAGCGGTGCGATCGTATCCAGAGTTACATCCGGTGTGGAGCCTATCTTTGCTACATCCTACAAACGTCGCGTAAAAAAGAATGATGACGGATATGGAAAAACATTTAATGAATACAAAGTTTATCATCCAATCATTGGAAAATTATTTGGATCAGATAAAGACTTACCAGATTATGTAGTTACGGCACATAATATTGATCCGTTTTTTCGTGTTAAAATGCAAGGTGTGATTCAGAAGTATATCGACTCAAGTATTTCATCAACCGTTAATCTCGCAGAAGAAATTACAAGCGCCACTGTCGCTGATATTTATATGACCGCCTATGATGCTGGACTAAAAGGAATTACCGTTTATCGAGAAGGAAGCCGGGAAGGAATTCTTATCTCGGACTCAAAAGAAGATAAAAAAACATCTATTCCTGAGCCAAAATTAAATCAAGATTTAGAAGTTGCAACTCAAGTTGAAAAGAGCCCAAGGATGCGTCCAGCACAAACAGCTGGTGTAACTAGGCGAATTCGAACGGGTGAAGGAACTTTGTACATTACCATCAATGAAGATGAAAATGGTCTTTGTGAAGTGTTTACAACAATTGGGAAAGCAGGTGGAAATGCAGCAGCACAATCTGAAGCCATTAGCAGATTAATTTCACTTGCACTTAGATCCGGTTTAGATCCACATGCCATCGTTCGCCAACTCAAAGGAATTTCCGGACCGAACCCAACTTGGGAAGATGGTCGATTAATCCTATCAACACCAGACGCGATTGGGAAAGCACTCGATGATTATCTTCAAGAACGGGAAGCTATGATTGCCGACGGAACTCATACACCGCACGAATCCAAACCCCTTATTACATTAGCTCCAGATCCATCTGATGATAACGGTTTAATGATTTGCACAAAATGTCATAATCATAGTGTTGTGAGTGAGGGTGGATGCTTGACCTGTCGTGAATGCGGCTGGTCTAAATGTGATTAAATTAGATTACGTCTATTATAATATTATAAAATAAAAAGCCTCGAATCCTGAGCGATTAACACAAATAATGTGTCAAAATCCTAAGGTCGAGGCTTTTTAATAAAATTTCGAAAATGTGGAATTTAAACTTCTAAAATTTCAGTCTCTTTTTCTGATTGAAGCTTATTCAATTTTTCAATATGATCATCCGTCATTTTTTGAATCTCACCTTCATTATCTTTAATGATATCTTCTGAGACATGATCTTCATTTCCAAAATCCTGTAAATGATGGATTCCATCACGTCTTACATTTCTTATGGCAATTCTTCCTTCTTCGATTAATTGGTGAACAAATTTATTTAATTCTAGACGACGTTCTTCGCTCAATGGTGGAATCGGAATTAAAACAGAATTCCCATTATTTCCTGGAGAAAAACCCATATTCGCTTGAACGATGGCTTTTTCAATCATAGGTATCATCGTTTTATCATAAGGCGTTAAAGTAATTAACCGAGGTTCAGGAATAGAAACTGTAGAAACCTGATTTAAAGGTGTTAAAGATCCATAATAATCAACGGTTAATGAATTAAACATTTCAGGGTTTGCTCGCCCCGTTCGTACTTTATTCAATTCATTTTGCGTATGGACAATTGCTTGATCCATTCGATGTGTAACATCACTTAAAATATCTTTTATCATGTTTTACTCCGAAACTAACGTCCCGATTTTACTGCCAAGAACAAGTTTTTTCAAGTCCCCTGGATTATTGATATTAAATACCCGAATAGGCAATTTATTTTCTTTACACAAAGTAATGGCTGTTAAATCCATTACGCGAATATTGTCAATTAATATTTTAGTAAAAGTAATGTTTTCATATTTAACAGCATCATCATGAAGCATAGGGTCTTTATCATAAACACCATCCACTTTTGTCCCTTTTAAAACAATTTCCGCGCCCAATTCAGTGGCTCGAAGAGCAGCAGCAGAATCTGTTGTAAAAAATGGATTTCCAGTTCCCCCAGCAACAATAACCACTCGCCCTTTATCAAGATGGCGAATGGCTCGACGTCGAATATAAGGTTCTGCGATTTGTGAAACACTTATTGCTGATAGAGTACGAGTTTCGCACCCAACTTTTTCTAGGGCATCTTGAACAGAAATAGCATTCATGATGGTGGCTAACATGCCTAGATAATCGCCAGTTACGCGATCCATACCTTTACTGGCTGCTTGCATACCACGAAAAATATTCCCAGCACCGATAATTAAACCAATCTCGATACCTAGATCATAGATGGATTTTACCTCTTCAGCGAGGTATGATGCTTTTTTGGGATCAATGCCGAATCCTTGTTCACCAGCTAATACTTCTCCTGAAAGTTTCAGAAGAACACGGTGATACAGCGGTTCAGCCATGTAAGGAGTTAAACTTGGCCGTTACTGGAGGGGTTCGATTCGCCAATGGCAAATCGAACAAAACGATTGATGCTTATATTTTCACCGAGAGTTGAAATAATTTCGGTAATCAAATCGCGAACTTTTTTATCTGAATCTTTAATATATGTTTGATCTAACAAACAAGATTCTTGGTAAAATTTATTGATTCGACCTTCAACCATTTTTTCAATGATATTATCAGGTTTTCCTTGAGATTTAGCTTGGTCTGTAAAGATATTTATTTCACGTTCTACAATGGCTTCATCTATGGAATCTCTATCGAGAGAGACTGGATTTGTAGCTGCAATTTGCATAGCAAGATTATGAGCTAATTCAGTAAATCCATCTGTATTAGCAACAAAATCAGTTTCACAGTTTAGCTCCACTAAAACGCCTAAACGTCCGCCTGCATGAATGTAAGAATAAACTAACCCTTCCTTCGTTTCTCGTGAGCCTTTCTTTTCTGCTTTGGCAACACCCGTTTTACGAAGATGATCTACAGCTTTTACTAAATCACCTGATGTTTCAACCAAGGCTTTTTTACAATCCATCATTCCTGCACCTGTTTTTTCGCGCAGAGTTTTTACTAATTTTGCATCAATACTCATTATAATTTACTTTTCATCTTTGCCGGGAGATTCATCAACTTCTTTACTCTCTTTTTTGTCGGGTGAATCTTCAACTACAGCTTCGATAATGGGAGCCGTTTCCGCACCATTTTTAGGGGATGATTCTTTTGTCGAATCTTTCAATTCTACTGCGGATTCTGTTTTGTTTACTTCAACCTTCTTATTTTCTTTCTTATTATCTTTGTCGGCTACAGATTCGCGAGCTTCATTTACAGCGTCTGCCAATGCAGAAATAATTAATTGAATGGTTCGGATTGAATCATCATTGGCTGGAATAGGAATATCTACTTTGTTGGGATCCGTATTTGAATCCACAATGGCTATAACGGGTATATCTAATCTTTTCGCTTCGCGAATTGCTGTGTCTTCATATTGTGCGTCAACAATAATGATTGCGTCTGGTAAACGACGCATATCTTTAATACCTCTGTGCTGATCTGCCAATTTTACTTTTTCACGATTAAGCATCTGGGTTTCTTTTTTGGTCAGATTTTCATAAAGGGATGACCCTTCTTTTTCCAGCATCTTCAATCGTTTAATACTTTTCTTAATTGTAGAAAAATTGGTAAGAGTTCCACCTAACCAACGTTCAACAATATAAAACATGCTACATCTATCAGCTTCTTGCTGAATAATATCTTGAGCTTGTTTTTTAGTTCCAACAAAAAGGATTTCACCTTTTTTGCTAACAATATCTTTTACAAAATTGCCAGCTTTGGTAATTGCTTCAATCGTGGATTCAAGATTAATAATATGAATCCCATTCTTCTCGAGAAGAATATAAGGTTTAAAACTTGGGTTCCATTTTCTGGTTACATGCCCAAAATGAGCGCCAGTACCCAAAAGATCTTCAAATTTAACTTCAGCCATAATTAGTAATTAACGTTTAGAGAATTGAAAGTTTTTACGAGCGCCAGGCTGACCGGGTTTTTTCCGTTCAACTTTCCGCGCATCACGAGTTAGGAATCCTTTCTCTTTTAAAATGGGACGATAATCATCATTCACACCTAAAAGAGCACGAGAGATTCCAAGACGAATGGCACCAGCTTGTCCGGTGAGTCCACCGCCATTTACATTTATCTTAATGTTATAAGATTTTTCACTTTCGAGAGCAACCAAAGGTTGCATCACAACAGTGGCCAATGTTTCTCGGCAAAGATATTCACGAAAAGGTTGACCATTCACTTTTATTTCCCCTTTTCCTGGAGACATAAATACACGAGCAATAGAACTTTTTCTTCGGCCTGTACCGTAATAAGTAGCTTCTGACATAGATTTAGATTTCTAATAGTTTAGGTTGTTGCGCAATATGGGGATGGTCTGTTCCTGTGTACACTTTTAAATGAGACATTATATTTCGTCCCAAGCGATTGTGAGGTAACATACCTTTCACTGCATTTTCTACGATCCGTTCTGGATGTGAGCGGCGCATGTCGGCAACGGATGTTTCTTTTCCTCCACCAGGATATCCTGTATGGCGGAAATAGGTTTTATCCGTTTCCTTTAATCCAGTTAATTGAATCTTTTCTGCATTGATAACCACTACGCAGTCTCCCATATCCATATGAGGCGTGAAATTTACTTTGTGTTTTCCACGTAGAATTTGGGCAATTTTAGAGGCGAATCGGCCAAGGGTCTTCCCTTCAGCATCTACGATCCACCAATCTTTTTGTATTTCTGTTTCTTTTATTGATATAGTCTTCATTTTCACTTCGAATAAAGCCCAGAAAATTAATTGTAGATTTAATACATAGTCAATACATAATCTGAATTAATTTCAATTCAGATTAATGACATCTGTCCACGAGAAATTGTTATGACTACTTGCCCAATTAATGACTCACCATAAAAGGGCGAGTTTTTTGAGCGAGATTGTATATGCTCTTTTCCGAATATCCATTCTTTATTCGTATCTAAAACTGTGATTTCGGCCTCTTCGCCAACAAAAAATAGATTTGGTTCAAACCCCATAATAGATCGCGGTTTAGATGTTAACAATTCAATCACATCTTCGATTAATAACCCTTCATCCTGAACCAAAACTTTATTCACAGCACCAAAGCAAGATTCCAATCCAATCATTCCAAATGATGCCAAGTCAAATGTTGTTTCTTTATCTTCTATTGCATGTGGAGCATGGTCTGTCGCAATGCAATCTATCGTACCGTCTTTTACTGCTTCAACTAAAGCGAGTCTATCTCGTTCAGTTCGAATAGGTGGAGCAACCTTCAAATTGGTATTAAAGGATTTGAGTGCTTCATCATTGAAAAATAAATGGTGTGGTGTCACTTCAGAAGTCACTTTTTCATTGGTTGATTTCATTCTTCGAATATGATTTATGGCTTTCTCGGAACTCACATGAGGAACATGAAGTCGTGCGCCAGTGAATTCTGCTAATTCTAAGTCTCTATGAACCATGGCCGATTCAGCCAAATCCGGATTCCCCGATAATCCCAAATGGTTAGATACGATACCTTCATGCATCACACCTTTTGCGCGGAGACACTCATCCTCTGCGTGGTTAATAATAGGCACATTCAATAATGTTGAATATTCTAGCGCAATTCGCATCATAGCACCGTCTTGAATGGGCAACCCATCATCGCTAAATGCAACTGCACCTTCTTTATGCATTAATCCCATTTCTGTGAGATCGTTACCACCTTGCGCTTTTGTAATAGCACCAATGGGATGAATATGAATCGGACATTCTTCAGCTTTTTCTCGGATAAAATTAATGGATTCCGGAGAGTCTAACGGAGGATTGGTATTTGGCATGACGCAGACTCTTGTGAATCCACCTGCCATGGCGGCACGAGCACCTGTTTTTAATGTTTCTTTATCTTCTCGCCCCGGTTCACGGAAATGCACATGAAGGTCGCAAAAACCGTGGGTAATTACTTTACCGCTACAATCAATCGTTTCAGAGTCTGCAGGAGCTTCCACCTTCCCCACACCGGCAATTTTTCCATCCTTTACCCACACATCGCCTAAATATGTTTTGCCCCGATGTGGATCAATAATTGTTCCGTTTTTTAATACAAGATTTTTTGCTATTTTTTCAATTATCATGATGCACCTTCCTCACTTGATTTCCCGCCACAAAGCAGGTACAATATTGCCATTCTGGATGCAACACCATTTAAGACTTGATCTAAAATAATGGCTTGATCTCCATCCGCGACAGAACCATCAATTTCCACACCGCGATTCATCGGACCTGGGTGCATGATGACAATCTCTTTTTTATGTTTATCCAAGCGTTCTTGTGTGATGCCAAACATAGCACGATATTCCCGAACCGATGGCACAAGACCTAAGCCCATTCTTTCTCTCTGGATTCTGAGTACATTTAATGCATCTGCCCATTCTATTACTTCATCGACATTATAATTAATGTTAACCCCCAAATCCTTAATAAAAGGAGGAATCAAATTAGGTGGACCACACAACGTAACTTCAGCGCCCATAATTATTAGACCGAAAATATTACTCAATGCAACACGACTGTGAGAAATATCCCCTAGAATTCCGACTTTAAGCCCATTGAGTCTCCCAAATTTTTCATGGAGACTCATCATATCCAAAATAGCTTGAGTAGGATGTTCGTGGGTTCCATCACCAGCATTAATAATAACTGAATCAATAAATTCTGTTAAATGTTTTGGAGCGCCTGGCGTGGGATGCCTCATCACCACAGCATCTATTTTCATAGCTTCAATATTTTGGGCAGTATCTTTAAAACTTTCCCCTTTCTTCAAACTACTGGATGTTGCGGAAAAATTCACCGTGTCTGCATTAAGCCGTTTTTGGGCCAATTCAAAACTAATTCGTGTTCGCGTTGAATTTTCGAAAAAAAGATTTACAATTGTTACGCCTTGAAGCGATGGGACTTTTTTTATGGGACGATCCAATACTTCTCGAAATTTGAAACCAGTATCAATTATAGTTTGAATATCTTCTGCCGGATATCCTTCTAAACCTAATAAATGTCGTTGTTGTAACATTAAGCCTCCTGGTTCCGTAAAAGATAAACGCTATCAACATCATCCGTTTCAGTAAAAGTTACATTTACATGTTCGCCCTCATGAGTCGGAATGTTTTTTCCAACAAAATCGGCTTTGATAGGGAGCTCCCGATGTCCACGATCCACCAGAACAGCTAATTGAACTTTTGATGCTCGGCCAAAACTATTGAGTTCATCTAATGCAGCTCGGATAGTTCTTCCTGTATAAAGTACGTCATCTATTAAAATGACAGTTTTTCCATCTAATGAAAAAGGAATATCAGTTCCCTCTACCTGTGGAATGACCAATCGCTCTCGATAATCATCCCTGTGAAACGTAATATCCAACGAACCTAAACTTAGTTCTACACCACTAATATTTTTAATTTTTGCTTGAATTCTACCTGCAAGAGGAACACCGCGATTATGAATCCCAATCAGAACAATTTCATCTGCATTATCGTTTCGCTCGAGTATTTCATGACTCAACCGCGTAACAGATCGCCCAACAGATCCGGCATCCATTAATATTTTATGGCTCATTTTATCTCCTGTTTTTCCAAAAAAAAACCTCCGGGCAGAGGTCTTTTTCTCGCACGGAGGTTTTTCCCTGCCCTTTCCAGTCTCTCTGAACTGATTTAAAGGGGTTTGAAGTGCACAAATTTACGATCGAAAATAACTTTTATGAACTGATATAATTTTCACTTTTCAGGCTTTTTAAGTAATTACGATTGAATTAAATCAAATATAATTTGGGGAATTTTTTCAGTATCTAAATTATCCATCTCAATAATTAAATCAATATTCTCTTTTTTGAACCATTGAACCTGTCGTCTTGCAAATTGCCGTGTTCGGATTACAATATCTTCTTTCATTTCATCAAGAGTCATTTCATTTTTCAAATAGGCTTGGATTTGTCGATATCCGATAGAATTTAAACCAGGATAAGTTAATTTCGACTTTTCCTGTTGAATCAATAACGATTCAACTTCTTCAATCCAACCATTTTCCAACATTTCGTCGGTCCGTCGTTCAATTCTATTAATTATTTTTTGTCGATTCCAATTCAATAAAATTGTATAAAGGTTCAAAGAATCGGTCGGTTTTTCCTTTTGTGCCTTAAAATGTTCGCTGGGAGACCTTCCCGTTATTTCATAAATCTCAAGCGCACGCATAAGTCGTTTTTTATTATTTATGTGTACAATTTCAGCATACTCTGGATCAATAAATTTTAACCGTTCCAAAAGAGCTACAGGATCATCTTCATAAGCTTGATCTAAACGATTTCGGATTGGTAAATCTGAAACACTCCCTTGGAATATGCCTGTTTTCAATGCCCGAAAATAAAGACCGGCACCCCCACAAATAATAGGCGTTTTCCCGTTTTTTTGTATCTCCGTAACTTTCTCTTTTACTTTGGATGTATAAATTCCTGCCGAAATTGGAATGGCTGGATCTTGAAACCCCATCAAATGATGTTGAATCCCTTCCATTTCATCTTGTGTGGGCTGGGCAGTTCCTATGGACATCCCTTCATAAATCTGACGAGAATCAAGACCAATTATTTCCCCATCCAGTTTTTTTGCTAATTCCACTGAAAGAGATGTTTTCCCACTGGCAGTGGGCCCAATAATAGTAAGGATTTTCTTCATGAATCCAATGGACTTTTTACACCGAGCGGACCTTTATTCATTACATGAGTGTAAATCATAGTTGTTCTTAAATCTTTATGTCCTAATAATTCTTGAACCGTTCTTATATCATTACCATTCTCAAGTAAATGTGTTGCAAAAGAATGTCTTAAGGTATGAACACTCCCTGCCTTATGAATCCCCGACAATTTTATCGCTTTTTTTAATGCACGTTGCAAAGTTGTGTCCGATTGATGGAATCGCCGTAGAATACCATCTTGCTTGTCTGGTGAAATCTTTTTAGATGGAAATACGTATTGCCAGACAAATTCTTTATCCGCATTTGGATATTTCCGACTTAATCCGTACGGTAAATATGTGCGGCCTAACCCTTTTATTAAATCTTGTTCATGGATTCGTTTCACCGATTCTAAATATATTTTCATTTTCTCCACCAAAATTTCAGGAAAAACACTTACCCGATCCTTTTCTCCCTTGCCATCTCTGATAAAAACTTGAAATGTTGCAAGATCAACATCCTTCACTCTTAACCTTAAACATTCTGACAATCGTAATCCTGCACCATAAATTAAATTTGACATAAGCCAGTGAATTCCAGATAAATAAAGGAATATTTGTTTTATTTCACTTTTTGTAAAAACGACTGGAATATGGTCAGACTGTTTTGCTCTAACAATCTTTAGCTCTGTTTTTAACGGTGCTTTTAATACATGCTTATATAAAAATAGAACCGCATTTAATGCTTGGTTTTGGGTGGATGCGGCTACGTTTCGATTTACAGCAAGATACTCCAAATAATGTTGAAGATGAGATTCATGTAGTTCTGATGGATGACGTGTTCCATGAAACTTTATATACCGTTTAATCCAATTGATGTATGATTTTTCTGTGCGATTGGAATAATGACGTGTTCGAATTGCAATACGAACTTGATCTAAAAGTTTAGGTTGTTTTGTTTCCATTTTCATAACTATATTTTTTGAGTGAATATCATATATTTCATGCGAAAGATTACTATAATAATAATTGAAATCCAAAATCAATTACGCCGTATAACAACGTATGTTTATGAGAATCTTAAAAGTAATATGGCGGCTTTAACGCCGGATATTTACTGTTGGAGCGGACGATGCTCGTCCACTCCAATGGGCGAAACTCTACAGAGTTCTGTGTTGGACTCCGCTTCGCTCGTCCAACACCCACTCCACCAGACATTCGTTCAATCAAAATTGAGTTTCATCTCACGAATGCAGGTGAGTTTCGCCAATTATGTGAAAATATAATTAGGTGCTAAATTGGAAATAAGAAAAGCAAAAGCAGAAGAATATGATCAAATATATTTGCTGGGATATGATGTATGGGGTGAGGGTAACCCTGTTCAAAAATATCTTGATGACTGTAGAAGTAGCAAGAAATATGATTCTGGAGAATGGTTTGTTCTGGTTAGTGACAGTAAAATAATATCAGCCTTGATTGTCTATGACGGATATTTTGGTTTGGACAATAAATATTATGGTTTTGGTTCAATTGCTACAGATCTGAAAAGTAGAAAAAAAGGGTATGCGAAAAAACTTATTCACACACTGTGTGACAGGTTTAAAAATGAAGGAGTAAATGGTATTTATCTTTATTCGGATATTGATGACGAATTCTACAAAAAAATTGGTTTTAGTGTTGTTTTAAGTGATGGGAAATCGTCGTGTATGCTTAATAGCTTTAATAAAGCAAATTTGGTGCCAATGGCCATCCCAACCTATTTCTAGAAACTAGGTAACTTGCACATAACAAGGCAATTTCACTCGGACGGCTAAACTTGTAAACGTAATTAATCAATTTGAGGAAAACAATGATGAATTTTTCAATTAAATTTATATTAGTTATTTTTAATTGTATATTTTTCAATGGATGTGTTTTTACTAATCATTTCGTTCAACAAGCAACAATAAATAGTTTATCTAGTCATTCCCCCGTAAGTGTTACTTACAATAAAAAAAACTCACCCCCTATTATAAAATTCCATGTTAGTAATAACATTCAACCAAATACTTCTTTTAATAATAGTAACCACACAAATGTTAATTCAGCAGGTGAATTTGTTTATACTAGCGTTTCTGACGATGATTGGGATATTCCTGACACATCTGAAAATATTTATCCATTTCAAGGCAATAATATTTTTCTAAAAACTCCAAATTTTGAAATGAATGGCCATATAGATTTTCCATTGTTTGATCATTTTTCTATACAGATGGGATATGGATTAGGATTTAATGAACAAAATAAATATTCCAAATTTGGATATGGTGGCAATATTTTTTTTGAATTTGACAATTTTGCACTAAACGGTGAAATATACAATATACGGGGTAATAACAATTATTATGCTCTTCTCGTTCAACAGAAATCTCAAATAATTTTCAATAAAGAATTAAAGACAAAAATTATTGAGATAGATACGATAGGGATTTCCCATGAAACATTATTAAGCACTACATTGAATACTTGTTTTCCAAAGAATAAAATTAACTATTATATAAGATACGGTGGCGGTAGTACTTGGCTGAATTTAAAAAAAACCGATTTAGAACTTCGGATACTTATGAATTTTACAAATATAAACATTGGTGTATTTCGACAAATAAGCAAACATAACCGATTATTATTTGGACTAGATAATATAATTTACAATAAAGAAAATATTTCAAGGAATAGAGTGGGCTCGTATATTCAATTTGATTTTATTCTATAAATAATTTTTATCCCACCAGATGAGATAAATTGCCGTTCATTCAAATCGAAAATGAGCTATATTTAGCTAGGTGAGTTTATTCGTTAGGCTGCAACAACTAAGGAGGAACCAATGAATACGAGCATGAAGCGAGTTCTCTTCTGGACTCCGAGGGTCCTGTGCATTCTTCTCGCGATGTTTTTGAGTGTGTTAGCCTTAGACGTATTCAGTGAAGGTTATGGCTTTTGGCAAACAATTGGTGCTCTGCTACTCCACCTAATCCCAGTATACATTGTTGTCATCATATTAGTGATAGCATGGCGTCGGGAACGGGTTGGGGCGATCGTGTTCATCGCTTTTGCGTTGCTCTATCTGGTCTTTGCCTTGGGACGAGGATTCCATTGGAGTGCTTATGTGGCAATTGCCGGCCCCTTGGTCTTGATAGGTGTTCTTTTCCTGCTCAACTGGAAGTACAGAGCACAGCTCCGAACGCGATAATTGATAATATAAAAAATAATTCTAATCACCAGATGAAATAAAAAGACGGTCATTTAAGTATCGTCTCAATTTCATTTCGTCCATATCCAAGTGAGTAAATCGACCATTTTCTGCAGTGGCAATGGTTCCCCGTTCTTCAGAGACAACTACAACAATTGCATCAGATTCTTCAGTAATTCCCAATGCAGCACGATGTCGAGTACCCATCTCTGGCAATACCATTTGGCTTTCCGTTAAAGGTAAAATGGATCCTGCTGATTCAATTAATGTATTTTGAAGAATAACTGCTCCATCATGCATCGGTGAGCCAGGATTAAATATCGACATGAGTAATGGTGTAGAAACTTCTGCTTTTAAGGAAGTACCCGATTCTTTATAAGATCGTAACCCCGTTTCACGTTGAATTACAATCAATGCACCCCATTTTTTTTCTGCCAACAGTAATGAAGCTTCCACAACGGATTCTAATGAACGAGATGTCCCCATCATGAATATTCTTTGAAAAAAGCGAGTTTGCCCAACATAAATCAATAATCGCCGGATTTCCGGTTGAAATAAAATAACAAATGCCACAACCCAAACCGTTTGAAATTGTCCTACAAGCCATGACATGGCACTGAGTCCGAATGAATTAAATAAAAATGATGATATTAATAATATCACCAGTCCAATCAACATTTGACCTGCACGTGTTTCTCTAAAATATTGATACACTTTAATAAATATCCAGGTGACCAAGATGATATCAATCACATCAATAAGTGTTAAAGTTATAAAACCAAATTTAAAAAGTGTCATGCGGCTGTCCTTATTTTTTCAGTAATAGTTACAACGCGTTTCATTTCTTTTACATCATGTACTCGAACAATTCGAGCACCATTCAAAATCCCAGCAGATACTGCTGCTGATGTCCCTTCTTTCCGATCTTCAGGTGGTAAATCTAAAGTTGCTCCAATAAATGCCTTTCGACTTGGTCCAATCAAAATCGGATATCCTAATTCACAAAATTTATCTAATTTTCGAATTAAAGTAAAATTATGATCCACTGTTTTTCCAAAACCAATTCCTGGATCTAAAATAATTTTATTTTTTGCAATTCCACACGACAATGCTAGGTGAATCTGCTGATTGAAAAAATCAATGATAGATTGAATTATATCATTATAAACAGGGTTTTGTTGCATAGTCTCAGAAGAACCTAATCTATGCATTAAAATGACAGGAACATCTAATTTTGCCACAACAGAAGACATTTCGTCATCCATTGTAAGGCCACTAATATCATTCACAATATCAGCACCAGCTTCAATGGCTTTTTCAGCAACAATAGATTTTGTTGTATCAATAGAAATAAGTCTATTTGACTCTTTTTCACGGATTGCCCTAATCACGGGAATAACTCGGTCCAATTCATCTTCCAAAGAAAGCGGTTTAGCACCGGGTCGAGTGGATTCCCCGCCTATATCTATAATATCAGCGCCATCTTTTATTAAGGACAATGCTTGATTCAAAGCAGATTCTACAGAGAAATAACGCCCACCATCACTAAAAGAATCAGGCGTTATATTCAAAATTCCCATCACCAGAGATTCTCGATCAGAATCCTGACACCAGTTTGAAAATGTTTTGCGTGTGACGATTTGATTCAAATCAGGATTTCACTTCCTGTTCTTTAGGAGATGGACTTTTTCTTTTAGGTGTATGCATCTTTTTGGGGTTATCTAAAGAACTACTTTTAACTTGTTCAGGTTTAGGCTGTGGCTTTTGAGATGGATTACGCCTAGGCTTCCGTTTTCGTTTCGGCTTAGTTTGACCATTTAAAGGTCTGGAAAGTCTTTCTCCTTTCATAATTGTTTTTAAATCATTCGAATCAATCGTTTCATATTTCAATAAATCCTTTGCAAGGAGATGAAGCATTTCTAAATCTTTACGTAATATTTCTTCTGCATTTCTTTGAGAATCTCTAATGATTCGTGATACTTCTTCATCTATCATTCTAGCTGTTACTTCACTATAATCTCGACTAGATTGCATTCCTCGTCCTAAAAATACTTCTTCATCTTTCTTTCCAAATGTCATGGGGCCTAATAAATCACTCATTCCCCATTCAACTACCATTTTTCGAGCAATTTGAGTCGCTTGCTCAATATCGTTACCCGCTCCTGTTGTCATTTGATTAAAGATTAACATTTCAGCGCTTCTGCCACCCATGAGAATTGCAAGTCTTCCTTCCACAAAGTCCCGCGTATAACCATGCTTTTCATCCAAAGGAAGTTGCATCGTTACACCCAAAGCTCGACCGCGTGGAATAATTGTAATTTTATGTACAGGATCAGCTCCTTTAGTTTTCATTGCAACCAAAGCATGTCCTGCTTCATGATAAGCGGTTACTTCTTTTTCTTCTTCAGTAAGAATCATACTTTTTCGCTGAACACCCATGATAATTTTATCTTTTGCTTCTTCAAAATCATCCATATCAATAGATTTTTTCCGCTTTCGCGCTGCAAGTAAGGCTGCTTCATTCACAACATTTGCAATATCTGCACCAACCATACCAGGCATTCCTTTTGCAAGTGCTTCAAGATTAACCTTTCGTTGGTTCATCACTACTTTTTTAGTATGTACTTTTAATATGCCCAATCGTCCAACATAGTCAGGAGCATCTACAACAATTTGTCGATCAAATCTTCCCGGTCGAAGCAAAGCAGGGTCTAAAACATCAGGGCGATTTGTTGCAGCAATTACAATAACATTTTGTGTATTATTAAACCCATCCATTTCTACCAATAACGCATTCAACGTTTGTTCACGTTCGTCATGCCCACCGCCAATTCCTGCACCACGATGGCGACCCACTGCATCCATTTCGTCAATAAATATAATACACGGTTCGGTTTTTTTAGCTTGTTCAAATAAATCACGAACACGGGATGCGCCAACTCCTACAAACATTTCCACAAAATCAGCACCACTCAAGCTATAAAATGGGACTGCCGCTTCTCCAGCAACTGCTCGTGCTAATAAAGTTTTTCCAGTTCCAGGTGGCCCAATGAGTAATGCACCTTTTGGAACTTTTGCACCTAGCTTTTGAAATCGTTTTGGATTTTTCAAAAAGTCTATGACTTCTTTTAATTCATTTTTGGCTTCTTCGCAACCTGCTACGTCTTTGAATGTTACTCGGGGTTGATCCGAAGTCCATAAAGATGCTTTACTTTTTCCAAATTTAAAGATACCACCGACACCACCTGCACCACCTTGCATTCTACGAATCATAAAGAACCAAAACCCAATCAATAAAATCCAAGGAAGCATGTTTAGTAGATATCCAGTCCAATCAATGGTTCTTTCCTTAAAAGTATAATCAATGCCAGCTCTATCCCAATCTTCAGTATCTTCACGTTCGATAAAAGGAAGAGTCAATTTAAAATGAGTGATTTCATTAAGTGGGCCAATTGGAGATTCAAGTGTATGAGGCTCTTTAAATTCACCATGGAAAACATCTCCCATGATAACACCTTTTTTAATGTCACCATTGTTTAGGTATTCTTTATACTCTGTATATTCAATTTCAATTTCTTTTTTTCCAGATTCTGTAAGTAACCCCGAAACATAGACTGCACCAAAAATTATCATTAACCAAACAAGGCTAGTTTTTCCTGCACGCATCCAATCAAATTGATCTGGCTTTTGTTTTGGCTTATTTGGACTATGTTTTGGTTTATTATTTTGATTCTTCATTTAAAAATATTCCTTATTGGTTATCGGTATCGTTCTCTAGACGATAAATTCCGTTTAAATGTCTTAATTTTTGGTCATAATCCAATCCGTATCCGACAACAAATTCGGGAGGAATTTCAAAACCAACATACTCAATTTCAAAGTCCACCTTGGCTATATCAGGCTTCATAAGTAACGTAACAACTGAAACAGATTTAGGAGATGCCCCCATAATTCTTTCTCTCAGAAATTTGATAGTATGTCCTGAGTCAATAATGTCTTCAACTAAAATTACGTGCCGGTTTGTTACATCAGCTGAAATATCTTTAATCAATTGTATAGTTCCAGATGATTTTTTACCAACATAACTCCTAACTTTGATAAAATCCATTTCACAATCAATAGAAATTGTTCTTAATAAATCAGCCAGAAATATAAAACTTCCGTTGAGCACACCAATAAATATGGGGTCCTTCCCTTCAAAATCCTTCGAAATATCTATTCCCAATTCAGAAACACGATCTTGAATTTTTTTCGGAGAAATCAATAATGTTTTTTTCAAGTTCATTGCATTCATCATATAATTCTTTTTCGATTTAATATTACTGTTTCAGTTGTGTGTGGAGTTAGCTTAATCGAATCAGAGATTCGTCGTCCACAGACCCAAACAATTTTCCCATTTGCCGTTAAAACACTTTGTGATTCTTTTGTAAATCTATCCACTTTTTCATTAATTAAGAAATCACTAATCTTTTGATGACCCTTCATCCCTAAAGGTTGAAAAGTATCGCCTTCTAACCAAGACCGGATTTCTAATTTCTGATTTTTCAAATATGACCAATCTACAAATTCTTGATTTTGAGATGAGTCATGATCCATCTTTGGTATTAAAACTAATTCATAACAATATTGATTAAACTCAACGGGAAAATCAGGCACAAGTTCCACTGAGTCAACTTTTAATTGATTCATTACTTTTTCACCTAAAATTGACTTTCGATCTCGCAATAGTTGCCACCCATTTAATAGATGATGTTTATTACCAATTTCTTTTTTCTCAAAAAAAAGTTTTAAAGTTTCAATTTGATGTTTTGACCATAGACATTGTTCAGAAGACTCCAGCAAAAGTTGAACCAATCTTACTTTCGTCATATTTGGCATATTTTCAATTAATTTCAGAGGAATGTCAAACTGAATGTCAGAATGAATGACTTTTGGAATAAGCATATCTTTAATAAAAGAATCTAATGAATCCATCCACTCAACAAAATGAGCAAGAGATCCTTGAATCCCCTTTATTATATTTGGTTCATTATTTTGCCAAGGTTTAACAATATTTTGACGAATGAAATTCCGTGGAATCGTAACATCAGTGTTGGTCATATCCTCATGAAAAATAATTTTATTTCTAACGACAAATTCAGTTAAATCATTTTTAGAAAATTTCAATAATGGTCGTAAAATTTTACCATTCTGTTTACCTATACCCCGTAGCCCCGAAACACCTGATTGTCTGGATAAATTCATCAAAATAGTTTCAACTTGATCATTTGCATGATGAGCAGTCATAATCCATTTTGCATTATTATTAACTGATAGATCTTCAAAAAACGTATATCTGTGGTTTCGTCCCCACTGCTCAATACTCTCCCCTTTTTTTATTTTGGCAGGATCAAGTGAAATAGCATTAAATGAAATATTTAAGTCATCACACACATCACTAACTAATAATTCATCTTTATCGGAATTTTCACGAAGATTATGATTAACATGAGCAATTGTTAATTTAAAATTATCTAACGCATTCAATAAAAATAAAAGTGCCATTGAATCTAAACCACCGGAAACAGCCACAATAATACCGTCTCCGCTTTTTATATCCGAACATAATTCCAACTCCTTTTTAAAGGAAAGAAAAAAAGAATCCAATTGAATTTGGAGTTTATCAACTTTTTGTAATTCATTCATTATAAGGAATTTACCCGATTTAATAATGGAATCAAAAATGGGTTTTGTTTCATTTCTGTTTTCAAATTTGTATCTAGACCATGACCTGGATGTAAAATATAATCACTTGGAATTTCATTCATAACCTTAATTAAACTTTGAGATAATGTATCCCAATCTCCCCCCGGTAAATCCGTTCTTCCAACCGACCCTGCAAAAATTGTATCACCCGTAAAAACATGTCTATCAATACATAAGCAAGTTCCACCAGGTGTATGCCCCGGAGTTTCTACCAATAAAATTTCATACGTCTTTATTCGAATAGTCTCTGAATTAAACCAGTGGTCAACAGTGGGGGCTGTTTTTTGATTCATTCCAAATAATGCACAATCTCTTTCATATCCATCTAAAATAGTTTTTTCTAAAGAATGTAAATAAAATGGAATTGTAAACTTTTCCTTGAGATCAGAAATCGCACCAATATGATCCAAATGCGCATGAGTATTTATCACAGCAAGAGGTTCAAGGTTCAGATTTTCAAGCTGCTGAATAATTAAATGTGCATCATCTCCAGGATCAACAATAATACAGAATTTTGAATTATCCTGCCATGTAATAAAACTATTTTCTTGGAACGGTCCTGTAACAACACGTTCAATATTCAAGCTCAAATGTTATTAAAGGAAAGGTGTGATAAACATAATATTTTATCGTTATATGAATGAGGATAAAGCAACCATTCTGCTGCCGATATGGAGCTCAATATTGAATTCCCATCCTGAGGCGTAAAACAAAAACCAGTAATTTCATGATCATTTCGAACATGTAGTGATTGTTCAACCACCACAGTCTGATTCATAATACGGCCATAATGTCCATGGTCTCTACCAAATGAAAAAACTGTACTTGTCATATCCTTCGATGTCATAGCCACTTGTGGATTATTATGCAGCTTTTCTTTTACTGCTTCAAGCGTTGTGGGCTCCTTTACTTTCAACGTAAACCACAATATATGCATATACTGACTGTTTACTTTCATGGCAGATGAAAACATATTCAAATCCATTCCTAAGGTTGCAAACAAACTGGCTGCATCGGCTGCATGGTGAGACCCATAGTTCTCATTTGGGTGAGTTCCGACTTGAGGTGCAGGAATGAAACTTCCAACTTGACTTAAATCATTCGCACGACGAACACAAACATATTTCCCCTCTACCAAATTATCTGGATCATTGCTAACTGCCAATGTGTTCGTAATACAGGATAGATTATGTGTATTACATGATACAATCTGAATAAACTTATCTGATGAATGTAATGCATGGTCATTAATTCCACGTGCATATTTTTTACCAAATCCATCTTCACTTCCTTGGGCCAAAAAACCTTTTACCGAATCCGAAAATTTTTCATAATATTTAACTTTATTAGCATGACCAACACCTCTAGGTGTACAATCAATAACGACCGAAGAACGTTTTATTGATTGTTCGGTTTCAAAATCTGGATCCATGCCAAGTTTTTTGAATTCTTTTTCTTTTCCTTCATCTACCGATAATCGAGCACCACGTCTCAATAAATCGGTTACTTTCGACCGATCACTCCGTAACGCGGAATTTTTATGAAATGTTACTTCATCAATACCTAATTGATCTCTATAATCACATAATAGACCAATGAGTGGCTCACCAATAGTTCCTGTGCCAACAACATGAACAATTTTGCGTTCCATGATTTATTTACCCCTCAATAAGTTTTTTTGAAGTTTTAGTTGAGAATAAAACCACCCTAATATTACACCATAAACCAAAACCATAACCGTAATTAAATATCCCATACCTTATTCTTCATCCTTCATGGTTAAAATATTAATTCGAAACCGAATCATTAAACTTGCTATCACTAATAACGATAAAAAAGAATATAACACTAAATAGGTTGGTGTCGGACTGGCACTATCAAAGTATTGCCCCACTTGTGGGTGAGATTGCATTTCAGGTAACCAAAATTTCACTGATAAAAAAATTAAAGGCACATCTAAAAAGGCTAAAATCCCGACAACTGCAGCAAATCTAGAAACTTGCTCTGGATTTCCTCCAAACTCCCTTAACATAAAATAACCGAGAAATATTAAAAATAATATTAAACTCGTTGTAAGTCTTGGCTCCCAAGGCCAATAATGACCCCAAGCAGGTTTAGCCCATATTGGACCAGTAGTTAATACCAAAAACATAAAAATTGTGCCAATTTCGGCAAATGCTAATCCTCGATGATCCCATATAATTGATTTCTTTATTAAAAAGAAAATCCCACAAACCATCACAGCAAAATATAACAAAAAGGCTGACCATGCTATCGGCACATGAATATAAAAGATATTTCCAAAAATACCCTGAGCTTGATTTGGTGGCTTTAAAGTAATAATAATATATATATTGATAACAGAGAGCAAAATTGCTAGAGCTGCATGTATTCTATTTTCTTTTTTATTAAAAAATGTCATTATTCTTCCACGATTTTGTTAAAAACTAAATAACCAAATAGACTGAATATTACAAAAAAAGAAGCCAGAATCAGTAGCCAAAAATTCCAAGTTGTTAAAGGCTTATTCTCAAATAAAAATCCAGTACATTTTGTTGCTGCAATAGCGACTGGAGAAGCTGACGGAAAAAGTAAAATAGGAATTAATACATCACGTAGACCTGCTTGAAGTGTAATTCCTGAAATTAGGCAGCCTATTGATACTATTGAGCCTGTTCCCAATAAAAGGATTAATCCAAATTGAAAAAATGAGAATTCAGTTGGTAAATTTAAAAATATGAAGAATGGAATAATGAATAATATTACTGATATTAAAACAAAAATTAATGCAGAAATAACTTTTGCAATATAAACCAAGCCACGGTCAACAGGTGCAGTAACCCAGCTCCAAAGGGCATGCTCTTCTCTCTCTAAAGAGAATAGGCGGTTAAGACCTAAAACAGATGTAAATAGGATAACTACCCATAATAATCCCGGAGCAAATGTATGAATCATCACTGGAGCAACCTGAAATGCTAATGCAAATATCAAAGTAACCGATAAACCAAAAATAAACATGGATGCGATTATCTCTTTAGACCTCATTTCAATTTTCAGGTCTTTTAAAATCAAATGGAGTAACATATGCTTAATTTAAATAAATAATTCGATCTGTTATTGATGATAACCAATTATGGTCGTGAGAAACAATAAGCATTGTTTTTTTATTCTCTTGCCACTCATCCAATAATTGTTGAAAAAGTTGGATTCCATTTGAATCCAAACCTGATAGTGGTTCATCCAATAATAAAATATCGGAATCTAGAAGAATTGTAATCGCTAATTTGAGACGTTGCAACATTCCTTGAGAATAATATTTAATTTGCTTCTCTTTCGCTGAATCTAACCCTACTTTTTCTAAACATTCAGTAACGCCTAATGCATCCATTCCATAAAGCCCTGAAATAAAAATTAAATTTTCTTCACCTGTTAATCCTGGATAAGCACCAGCTGAATGTCCTAAATAATGAATAGACTTTCTAGGTAAGGTGAATTCTGGATCTATAAAATGATTCCCAACTTGTATGTCACCTGAATCGATTGCCATGATGCCACTTAACATTTTAAGTAAGGTGGTTTTCCCTGATCCATTTGGGCCTGAAATACCAATCCTTTCACCAGAATTAACTGAAAGAGAGAAAGATTTAATTACAGGAGAGCGATAAAAAGATTTGAAAAGATTAGTGACTTGAAGATTCACAACTCTTAATTAATATTTTCTAATAATTTAGAAATTTCATTTTTAAGACCATTACGATTATCTATAAAATCTTCATTAGAAATATTTCCAATATGGTGATCCATTTCGAGTTCTTTGATTTGTCTCATAAGAACCGTTTTTTTTCTCATTAATTCATCTTGATTAATTTGTTCAGGAATATTAGTTGTCCCCTCCAATATTGGAGATACTATATACCATACAAGAATAACAAATAAGGATGTTAATGAAATAAGGAAGATTAGATTCAATTAATGCTCCTTTACCGGCCACAAGGCTATCATTGTTCCAAAAATCAATACATATCCACCAAACCAAACCCACCAAACTAAAGGATTGATCATAATTTTTAAATAAGCAATTTGTTGTTCCATATCGACCCCAGAAAAAATAGTGTAAATATCTTTAACCAAAGTACTATGTATATCAAGTTCACTGTGTGGTTGACGTTTGTCAGGATTAGGATCTTTATGAAAGTAAACACGTTTTTCAGGAAATAGTCTCGTAACCAATTGATTCTCTTGATCCCAAATATTTAATCCAGCAATCCATGCAATATGATTGGGTCTTTCAGTCGGCGTAATTGACACTAATTCAAATTTGTAACCATCAAACTCTTTTATTTCACCAGTTTTCATTGCGAATTCAAGTTCAGAATCAAATGCATGTCCAGAAAACCCAATAAACATAAAAACAATTCCTAAATGAACAATATACCCACCATACCGACTTCTATTACGTGAAATCAAAGTTTTTAACGCAGTAAAAAATGGCTCATTAAATCGCTTACTTCTAGATTGAGTTCCTCGGTGAAATTCAATTAGAATAGCAGCGGCTACAAATCCTGTTAAAGGAAATGAGATTAAAGTAGTTTCACGAATTCCTAGAAAAAAGCAAGCAATAAAAACGGCAATCCCAAATAATATTGGAATAGTGAAATTTCGAATGAGTGCTTCTTTTGAAGTACGCCGCCAAGCCAATAAGGGGCCTATGCCCGTAAATAATAATAATAATAAACCAATTGGAACATTAACTTGATTAAAAAATGGAGCGCCAACAGTAATCTTTTCTCCCTGGACTGCTTCAGATAAAACGGGGAAAATAGTACCCCAAAATACAGCAAAACATATCACAACAAATATTACGTTATTAAAAAGGAAACCACTTTCTCTTGAAGTGAATGATTCAATTCTTTTTTCAGATTTCAAAATGGATGCTCGATCAATTACTAAATATGTACCTACCAACAAAATAATTGCAATAAATCCTAAAAATACTGGACCAAGGTTTGAGACTGCAAAAGAATGGACTGAAGACATCACACCACTTCTTGTTAAAAACGTCCCGAAAATACAAAGTGTAAATGTAATCATGATTAAAATCATGTTCCATGTTTTAAGCATTCCCTTTTTTTCTTGAATAATAATTGAATGCAGAAATGCTGTTCCAGTTAGCCAAGGCATGAAAGATGCATTTTCAACAGGATCCCAAGCCCAATATCCGCCCCAACCTAATTCCTGATATGCCCACCAACCGCCAAGAATTATCCCGGCACTTTGAAATAACCATGCAATAAGCGTCCAACGACGAATAGATCGAATCCAAACAGACCCAGTATCCTTGGTAATTAAGGCTGCAATGGCAAAAGCAAATGGAATAGTAAATCCTACATACCCTAAATAAAGCGTCGGTGGATGTATTGCCATAGTCAAATTTTGAAGAAGTGGATTTAACCCATTTCCATTTACCACAACGAAATCTGCGTTTGTAGGTGAAAAAGGATTTTCTATTACATTCACCAAAACTAAAAAGAAAGCTTGAACAATTACTAAAACAATAATTACCCATGGCATTAATCTTGTATATGAGTTTTTATATTGGAATAAAACAATGAGTGTATAAACCGATAAAATAAAAAGCCAAAAAAGAAGCGACCCTGATTGTCCCGCCCATAATGCTGTAATTTTATAAAATGTTGGTGTTTCGATACTTGTATAATGGGCAACATAACTAATATCAAAATTGCTTATCAATAATTCATTGAGAAGAAGGAATGTTGCTAGAATTGATAAAGCAGATATGGCAACGGCCCCTCGCCAACCAGCTATAAAAAACCGGTAGTCTGCATTTTTTAAAAATACAGAAAAAAGAAATATTGATATGGCAGATAATCCAAGAGCAAGGCTTAAGGATATACTCCCTAGAACAGGTATCATATAGATTCTACATTATAAGACGAATCATCTCTCAAATCGCCTTCATATCTAGATGCACATTTAGTTTGAAGTTGATCGGCCACAAATTTTTCATTTACATAATGTCCTTCAACGATAACTTCAGCATCATCTTTAAACAAATCTGGACGTGTTCCGAGAAAATTAACAGGTACTGTTAACTCACCTTGTTGTAACCCAAAATCACATTCCAATTGGTTTTGTTTAGAAATTTGAATTGAGCCTGCAGATATACGTCCACCCAATCGAATTCTTTCGGATTCAGTGACTGAAGACAAGTCATTTAAAGAAATAAATCGAACCATTCCAGGGTTTTCTTGATCGGGGTTAAACGTAACATAGCCAATCCAAGCAAACGATAAAAAAGAGAGTGAAATGACTGCGATAATTATTTTTTTCTGATTCATTAGATTTTTCCTAAATCACGGTTTTTTTAAATTTTAAACTTTTGAATATATCCATCTGATTTTTCAATGAGTTCTTACAATAAAGTAGTGATAATTCTCTATGGAATTTACCACATTCTAACCGATTAACATTTTAAAAAAATAAAAATAATTATTCAATTAATTAATAGATATTTCCATCAAATTAATATTAATTGTTTTTAAATTTTAAAAGATGACCTACTTAAATATATGCAGATTTTTTCTTGGTTAAAATATAGCTGATTCCTGCCATTCTCCAAATTCCGTTTTCAAAGCTTTTACAATTTCTCCCATTGTAACATACGCTTTAGCTGCTTTTATTATAGGTGGCATTAAATTTTCTCCACTTTTGCAGGCATCTTTTATTTGCAATAATGATTCTTGAACTAATGATTCATTACGGTTTTCTTTTATCTCAGCCATTTTTTGTCTTTGTCCATCACCAGCTTCAGCACCGATTTCCAATATAGGAATGTCAATTTCTTCATCAACTTTTACAAATCGATTTACTCCGACCATAATCCGTTGGTTGGAATCTAATTTAGATTGATAATCAGATGCTGCATGAGCGATTTCTCTTTGGAAGAATCCTTGTTCAATGGCTGGAATAACACCACCAAGGCTTTCTATTTCATTGAAATACTTTTCTGATTTTTTTTCAATTTCATCGGTCATTTTCTCAACATACCAAGAACCACCTAATGGATCTACTACATTAGTGACTCCTGTTTCATAAGCAATCAATTGCTGAGTTCTTAATGCAATTTCAGCCGCTTTCTCCGTGGGTAAAGCCAATGTTTCATCCATTGAATTTGTATGCAAACTCTGAGTTCCACCCAATACTCCCGCTAAAGCTTGAAACCCAGTTCGTGCTATATTAATTTCAGGTTGTTGAGCTGTGAGACTACATCCTGCTGTTTGTGTATGGAACCGTAATTTCCAGGATTTTTCATTTTTTGCACCATAAACATTTTTCATCCGTTTCGCCCAAATTCGTCGAGCTGCTCTAAATTTTGAAATTTCTTCAAAAAAATCTAAATGCGAATTAAAAAAGAATGAAAGTCGCGGTGCAAAATCATCCACATTTAATCCTGCTTCTATCCCATGTTCCACATAAGCAAACCCGTTTGCCAATGTAAATGCCAATTCTTGAGCTGCAGTAGAGCCTGCTTCTCGTATATGATACCCACTAATAGATATTGTATTGAACTTTGGCATGTGGTCTGTACAATAAGCCATCATATCTGTAATTATACGCATAGAAGGCTTGGGTGGGAAAATCCATTCTTTTTGAGCAATAAATTCTTTTAGAATATCATTTTGTAACGTACCACGTAGTTGATTTAAAGGCACTCTCTGTTTTTCTGCTACAGCAATATAAAATGCCAATAAAATAATAGCTGGACCATTAATTGTTTGAGAGACTGATATTTGGCCCAAATCAATGCCATCAAAGAGAGTTTCCATATCCGCTAGGGAAGAAACACTTACGCCGCACTTCCCAACTTCTCCTTGAGAATAAGGATGATCTGGGTCATACCCCATAAGCGTTGGCATATCATATGCAACTGATAGTCCCGTTTGACCTTTTTCTAATAATTTTTTGAAACGATGGTTTGTGTCTTCAGGTTTTCCAAAGCCAGCAAATTGCCGCATAGTCCAAAGTTTTCCTCTATATAAATTCGGATGAACACCTCGCGTGTAAGGGAATACTCCAGGAAAGCCAATATTATTTAAATAATTGTCATTTGGTGTTTTTGGGAAATAACATATATCAAGCTTTTCGCCAGATAAAGTATCAAAATCATTATCTCGTGTGGGTAAAAGTTCCGTGGACTTTTTCCAATGATTTAATTCAGTTTGAAATAGATTTAATTGTTTACACATGGTTTACGATTTTTCTGGTAATCTTCCTGATTTAAAAACTTTCCAACCTTCATATAACATCCACAATATTAAGATAACTAATATAACATCTATCGCCAACAATAGTCGATTGTTCCCTATAAATGATTGTGCCTTGATACCTAAAGATGTGAGTGTCGTAATAGTAATAAATATAAATGGAATCAGTAAAGGCAAAACGGGTTTATGTCGTTTCCAAAAATAAATGGATAGCATCATAAGTGTCAATGCTGCTAACATTTGGTTTGATGCTCCGAATATTGGCCAAAGTAACCAACCTGCTTGAGTTGATTCTCCCGATAAAGGATCCGTGATATTCCAAAGCGTTAAAGCCAATGCAGGTAAAATAGCTACAATAGTTGCGATATAACGGTTTTTGAGTTGAACTACATTTATTGCTTCTCCAAGCTCCATTAATATAAATCTCTGAATGCGAGTGGCTGTATCTAGAGTTGTAGCTGCAAAAGAAATAACCAAAACTGCCATAATTGTTTTCGCAAGTGTAAATGGGATTCCTAATGATTCAATCAAAGCACCACCACCCAAAACAAATGCGGTAGCTTTATTCGAAGTAGCATGCGCCCAAGAATCATAATATACATTCCAATTTAAATTTTCGACAAATCCCACTGACGGTAAATCACAACTTGCAACTAATGAAATCCCAGCAACTGCAGCTATCGTTGATGCCAAAGCTAAAACTCCTTCTCCCACCATAGATCCATACCCAATCATTTTTGAATCTTTCATATTAGAAATTTGCTTCGATGTAGTCCCGGATGCTACCAAGCCATGAAAGCCACTAATTGCACCACAAGCAATTGTAACGAATAATAGCGGAAATAACCCCGGGACGCCTTCACCAGATGCTCTTAACATGGGAGCGTCTACAACTGGTTGAGCAATTGCGATTCCGATAAATATTAATGCCAAGCCTACAAGCAATTGATGACTATTAATATAATCACGTGGTTGAAGTAAAAGCCAAACTGGTAGCAAACTCGCTACCCCTGAATACATAAAAAGTAGGACTATCCAAAGTGTTGATTGAGATGTTTTATCAAGACCGATAGATTCAAATGAGAGAGGTGTAAAAGACCCCATATAAACAAATAAATAGAGAAGAATAAGCGCAATAATTGATGGAAACAAGGCATCCATTTTTTTATGATAAAGAAGATACCCAATCCCAAGTGCAATAATAATTTCAATATTAACAGGAAGTACTGCCGTGGGAACACTTACAAATAAACCCGAAATAACCATCGTAAATACAGCCAACACCAACCAATTTAACATCATAACAAAAATCAGAAACATCGTTTTAACACGATGATTTATTATGGTACCTGTTATTTCAGCTATTGTCTTTCCCTTTTCTCGAATAGAAACAACTAGTGCACCAAAATCATGAACTGCACCCATAAAAATGGTACCAAAAACGATCCAAATAAGTGCCGGTCCCCACCCCCAAAAAGCTGCAATACAAGGACCTATAATCGGTGCGGCACCAGCAATAGATGTAAAATGATGACCAAAAAGGATTCCTTTTTTAGTTGGTACAAAATCAACACCATCTTCAAATTCTTTAGACGGCATTTCTCCCGTAAAGTCCTGGAGTGAATATATTTTAGTTGCAATATAGGTTGCGTAAAAACGATACCCTAATCCAAATAGAACAAGTCCAATTATCGCTAAAAAAAGAGAATTCAATTTTAAGAGGAACTCGCTTCCTTTTCACCAATCAAATCAAGGATTGATTGAGAAATTCCATCAACATCTAATTTTAACATTGATAATATTTCTTCACGAGACCCATGCTCCACAAATGAATCAGGTAAACCTAGTTTTTTTATTCTACCTTTAAATCCAACTTCTAAAAGGTAACTTGAAACACCTTCTCCAAAGCCGCCTACTATTGTCCCTTCTTCTAATGTGATTACTTTACTAAACTTTTTCTTAATAGAGTCTAAATAAGCAGTATCCATCGGTTTAATGAAACGACAATTAACTATTTCACATTTAATTCCAGATAAGGATAGTTGTTTCGCTGCATCCAAAGCTGTGTATACCATTGGTCCCACAGCGAGAATAACTATGTCAGAACCAAATTGCTCGATTCCCCAAGAGCCAATGGGAAGTAACTCAGCTTGACCATTGTCATCAAAATCAACAGAACTCGCTTTTGGATATCGAATTGAAAATGGTTTATCTGTGATATTTAAAGCGGTATAAAGTAAATGTCTAAACTCATTTCCACTTTTTGGAGCAGTAACAATCATATCTTGAATACACCTCATATAGGCTAAATCCAAAGCGCCGTGATGAGTGGGTCCATCTTCACCTGCTATCCCTGAGCGGTCTAAACAAAATATAACAGGTAAATGCTGAATTGCACAATCATGAACAATATGATCAAAAGCACGTTGTAAGAATGTTGAATATATCGCCGTTATAGGGCGAATACCTTCTGTTGCCAACCCTGCTGCGAATGTAACGCCATGCCCTTCAGCAATTCCAACATCATAAAAACGATTTGGGAATTCTTTAGAATACTGTACGAGACCAGTCCCTTCACGCATTGCAGCTGTAACACAAACAGTATCTTTTCTATTTCGAGCAATTTCACATGTTAATTTCCCAAAAACATCTTGAAAAATAGGAGCAGATACTTCTGAAACATTCTTCTCTATTTTATAAGGTCGTTTCCCATTTGGTTTCACAGCATGATATTTTACAGCATCATCATGGTATTCACGGCTTTCCACATTCAAAGAAACCATCCCTTTACCTTTTTTTGTAAGCACGTGGAGCAATACTGGTTTTTGAATATCCTTGATATTATCTAAAGTATGTAAAACTTCATCTAAATCATGTCCATCTATCGGACCAAAATATCTAAACCCTAATTCATCAAATAAGATTCCAGGTACAATCAGGCTTTTTAAACTTTCTTCAACTTTTCGAATTAAGGTACGAGTTGTTGATTTGGCTATGGGCATTTTTCCGGTCAAATCCCAAAATTCATTTCGAATACGATTATAGAGTGGGTTTGAAATCAATCGTGTAAAATAAGTAGAAATAGCACCTACATTTGGGCTGATTGACATTTCGTTATCATTTAAAATGACTAGCAATTGCCTTCCTAAGTGCCCAGCATTATTAATCCCTTCAAATGCCAATCCACCGGTCATAGATCCATCACCAATAATGGCGGCAACTCGAAAATCATCATTATTTTGATGACGACCCTCAGCAACACCTAAGGCAGCTGAAATCGAAGTAGATGCATGCCCAGCACCAATCACATCAAAATTACTTTCAGATCGTTTTAAAAAACCACTTAATCCTTTAAACTTCCGAATTGAAGGAAAATCGTTAAATCGTCCTGTCAATAATTTGTGAGCATACCCTTGATGACCTACATCCCAAATCAATTTATCTTTGGGTGTATTATAAATATAATGAAGAGCGACAGTTAATTCAATTACGCCTAATGTGGGAGCTAAATGACCTCCAATTTCGGTAATCGTTTCAATTGTATAATTCCGAAGTTCATCGCAGAGCTCATGAAGTTCTTTATTTGAAAATCCTCGAATATCTTCAGGAGAATTAATAGTAGGTAAATATTTAAGCTGCATAATTTTGGTTTATTTTCTTGTAATAATGATCACTATTAGGATTAAATAAAATTTGATGAAATAAATCTATTCCATTTAATTCAGGATGGAATGTTAACCCAAGATGATGGCCTGAAATTACTGCAACAGGACTACCATTCAACTCTCCGATTACATGAACATTCTCTCCTAGTTTAGAAATTTTTGGTGCACGAATTAACACTGTTTCTAATTCAATATTTATTGGTGAATTAAAAAAATATTTTACCAACTCTGTAGATGACTCAATTTGTCGGCCATATGCATTTCGATCCACTGTTACGTTAAGAAAGCCCAAAGGATTAATCCGTTCATCATGAACATTTTTTGCCATCAATATCAACCCTGCACAGGTTCCCATCACGGGTTTTTCATTTCCAAATTCAATCAACGCCTGACGCAAATGAAACGTATCAATCAATAAAGATATAGTTGTTGATTCTCCACCCGGAATTACTAGCCCATCAATTGAGTCTAAATCTTTTGCCACTTTTACAGGAATTGATTCAATCCCAAGTTTGGAAAATACCTTATGGTGAAGGGCAAAATCTCCTTGAAGTTCTAAAACACCGACTTTAATTACCAACCCCTCTCTTGTAATCTTTCTTCCATTGGGATTTCAGACATATCTAATCCCTTCATAGCACTTTTCAGTCCTGTACTTGCTGCTGCAACACGAATTGGATCCCGATAGTGTGTAGTGGCTTCAACGACTGCTTTTGCCCTCATTGCAGGATCATCACTTTTGAAAATACCCGAACCAACAAATACTGTTTCAGCACCTAGTTGCATCATTAAAGAAGCATCTGCAGGAGTTGCAATACCGCCAGCAGCAAAATTTGGAACTGGAAGTTTACCCAATTTTGCGACTTGTTGAACTAATGAAAGTGGGGCTCCTAAATTTTTTGCTTCTGCTACAAGTTCATCTTTTTCTAAACGAGTGACTCTTTTTATTTCCGTCATAACCGTTCTCATGTGGCGAACGGCTTCAACAATATTTCCACTTCCTGCTTCTCCCTTTGTTCGAATCATGGCAGCACCTTCAGAGATTCTTCTTAACGCTTCCCCAAGATTTCTACAACCGCAAACAAAAGGTGCCTTAAAGTCATGTTTCCAAATATGATTATGCTCATCAGCAGGCGTTAGAACTTCACTCTCATCAATAAAATCAATATCAAGTGTTTCTAGTACTTGTGCTTCTGCAAAGTGTCCAATTCGACATTTTGCCATAACAGGAATAGAAACTTGTTCTTGAATTCGACGAATCATTTCCGGGTCGCTCATTCTTGAAATTCCACCATCCTTTCTAATATCGGCAGGTATTCTTTCCAATGCCATTACAGCACATGCACCTGCATCTTCAGCGATTTTCGCTTGATCAGAATTTGTTACATCCATAATCACACCGCCTTTTAGCATCTCTGCTAACCCTACTTTAATTTCAAATGTTCCTTTACTCATAAACTATTTCCTTTTCAGTTATATGTCCAATTTCTTTAATTTTATCAACCACACCATCTATAAGATCGTCTGGAGTGGAGGCCCCAGCAGAAATACCAACTACTTTACATTTATTAAACCATGATTCATCCAAGTCATTTGAACAGGTAACTTGATATGAACGTTTATTTCTTTCTAACGATAATTGCGTTAACCTATTTGAATTTGCACTAGTAAACGACCCAATAACAATCATAACATCGCACTTAGATGCTAAAGATTTTATTTGTTCATGGTTCCGCCTAGTTGGATAACAAATTGTATTTACAAATCTCAAATCAAACACTTTTTCCATAAGTACATTGATAATGTTTTGAACATTTTCAATCATTTGAGTGGATTGACTCACCACTCCTGCTTTTTTCATTTTACGAAGAGCATTTGCTTCATCAACATTAGCAATAATAATTGGTTCTTTAACTTGCGCTGCAATACCCAAAACTTCATCATGACCATGGTCACCAATTATAATAGTCTTCCTTCCTTCTAACTCTAGACTTTTGATTTCATGGTGAATCTCAGTCACTAAAGGGCATGTTGCATCGATGATTGTTAAATTTTTCTGATTAGCTTTATTCCAAGTATCTGGTGTAGTTCCATGGGCACGAAAAAGGATCGGTTTATTTTTAGGAACATCCTTCAACTTTTTGATTATTTTTGTACCTGCTTCTGATAAGTCTTCAACCACTTTTTCATTATGTACAATTGTTCCTAACATATAAACATCGCCATACTTTTCAGTAGTATCATAAGCAAGATTCACTGCATCTCGAACTCCAAAGCAATATCCTGCATCTTTTGCCAATAATATCTTCATAAAGCTTTATTTATTTTATTTTGTAGAGACTCGATTGACAAATTGACGACTATTTTTTTTACATCATCTAAAGAACCAGATACTAAAGCACCTGCGGCAAATGCATGTCCACCACCACCTAACGATTTTGCAATATCATTCACAACATAATTACCTTTAGATCTAAAATTTATTCTACAATTTTCTGAATTACTTTCAAATATCATTAAAGCAACTTCTACACCTTGAATGGATCTAACCAAATCAGAAAAGCCATCAACATCTGATTTTTGGGCGTTAGCATTAATCATCATGTCTTGAGTAATAATAAACCAAGCCAAATTACCATTTAATTCATAATGTAAATTAGATAAAAGATCACCCATTAAACGCATCCGAGATTTTGTACTATTCTCATAAACTTTTTGATAAACAGTATGTGTTTCAACACCAAACTCTAAACATTGTATTGCAATTTCATGGCATTTTTGATTAGTATTGCTGTAACGAAAACATCCCGTGTCTGTCATAACCGCTGTATATATTCCTAAATAACTTTCTTTTGGAATTGGTTTTTCACTTACAAGTGTTAAATAATCAAATACCATACAACCTGTAGCGGCTGCCGATAAATCGACCACATTATGAGTGAATGGATGTTCTTCTGGATGTGGGTGGTGATCAATATTTAAAGTTGTCAAATTATATGTTTTAATTGCGTCCACAATTGTTCTAATTCGAACAAAATTTCCTACATCAAAAATAATCACTAAATCTACATTTTCAATCCAAGAGTCATGTATACTTTTATCATACGATTCAAAAATGGAATCCAAGTTCAGAAAGTTATAATCATCAGGTAATGGTGAATAATTTACTATACGTATATCTTTCCCAATTTCTTTTAAATGATAATACATACCACTTTCGGCACCAAGTCCATCTCCATCAGGGTTTTCGTGAGTGGTAAGCATAATTCGATTTGCTGAACTTATCAAATTATGGACTTTAGTCCAATCAATCGGTGTATTATTAAAATTCATTTATTTTTTATGATTCCATTGAATTTCTTTTAAATTTTCTTTAGACTGAACTTTTCTGGCTAGAATGAACAAGTAATCTGACAAACGATTTAAATAAACCAAATGAAGGTCATTTCTATTTTCATTAACAAACAATGCAACCAATGTTCGTTCGGTGTTTCTTGTTTCAGTTCGAGCAATATGAATTCTTGCTGATAACTCTGAACCACCTGGGAGTATAAACTCTTTTAGAGGAGGAAGTTCCCCATTTAAATTTTCAATTTCTGATTCTAACCAAAGAATTCTACCTTTTGTCAAAAGATTCATATTAGAGTTTGGAATAGATAATTCACCTCCTATATTAAATAAATCCTGTTGTATTAATTCAAGATCAACTTTAATATTTTTAGGCGCATTGACGGCAGCCCAACCTAGTATTGAATTTAAATGGTCGATTTCACCCAAAACATTAATACGAATATTATTTTTCGATATACGGGTCCCATCACCTAAGCCTGTTTCACCTTTATCACCCGACTTTGTTGTTGTTTTTGAAATCCGCATTAGAAAAATAAATAGCTAACCACAATAAGCAATGGTAGAAGAATAGGAATTGACCATTTTAACAAATAACCAAAAAAACTTGGCATTTCAATTCCCGATGATTCTGAAATGGATTTTACCATAAAATTAGGAGCATTACCAATATAGGTATTTGCTCCCATAAATACAGCTCCTGCTGATATAGCCAAAAGCGTTTCAGACATCTCCCCCATCAGCGTTATAGGATTACCACCAGCAGTATTAAAAAACACTAAATATGTAGGTGCATTATCTAAAAAGCTTGATAAAATACCTGTTGCCCAAAAATACATATAATTGATCGGATTTCCATCACCATCAGATACAGATGAAACAATATTACTTAGTACTCCATTTTCACCGGCTTTTAAAATTGCAATTGCAGGTATAATGGTTATAAAAATAGCAGAAAATAACTTTGCAACTTCTATAATTGGAAACCAAGTATATTCGTTCGCTTTTCGAATTAAATGGGAAGTCTTAATCCAGCTTAAATAGGTTAAACCAAGGAGTAGAAAATCCCTTACTATATTTTGCAATTCTAATTGGACATAATAAATTTCTATATGGATTCCAGGTTTCCAAAACCCACTTAATAATACGCCTCCAATAACACCTAATAATAAAATTAGATTCAAAGAACCTTTTAAACCTAGTTTTTCTGAATTATCAATATCAGTAACTGGAATTAACTCCTTCCCATAATAATAGGTGTCCATAGCAAAGAAAATTATCAATAAAGATACAACCATAAAAAGCATGGGGTAAAACATTGCCGTTGTTGTCCAAAAGAAATCTACGCCTTTTAAAAAGCCTAGAAATAAGGGCGGATCACCAAGAGGTGTGAGAGCTCCTCCAATATTTGCCACTAAGAAAATAAAAAAAACAATGATATGAACTTTATTTTTCCTATGGTTATTCGCTCTAATAAGTGGTCGAATTAGCAACATGGCAGCGCCTGTTGTTCCCATCCAACTCGCAAGGATCGTACCTATTAAAATGATAGCTGTGTTTAAAAAGGGTGTCCCCACTAAAGAGCCCGTTAATTGAACACCTCCAGAAATAGTAAATAATGCCAATAATAAAATTATAAAAGGAACGTATTCTAATAAGCCTACATGGAGAAGTTCATATAAAGTGATTTCCCACCCTTGAATTATTAAAAAAGGGACGATGAAGGCACTTGCCCATAATAATGATATTTTACCAAAATTATGATGCCAATAGTGAGGTGCAACCAAAGGAAACACCGCAATAGATAGAAGAATACCTACAAAAGGTATAATCCAATATATTGATAAGTTTTCAACATTACCATTTAGGTGAGGTAAATCACCATGTCCACCACTGGCAAAAGATATGGCAGGAATTACCATAACCAATAAACTAATTATTTTTTGAATTAACATGAATTATTATCTATTTAATTTAAGCCTATAAATTACTATGATTCTTTTATAGATGTGAATACAGAACAAAAATTATTGAGTATAAAATTATAATTAATTTTATGTAATTTTCTAGATGAATATCGTACTCGGAATTATCATTTTACTCATAGCTATTGCTGGAATGGCAATTGGCATTATATTTAACAGAAAACCATTAACAGGATCTTGTGGAGGAGCAAACTCTGATGGAAATTGCCCGACCTGTGGAGGTGATACAGTTAAATGTAAAAATACCGACATAGAAACAATTAAGATATAATCTCAAACATCGGATCTGCAATTTTCACTTTATCAGATAATGCAATGCATTTAGTTCCATCCTGATTATCTAATATCCAGATAGCTTTTATATTTAAATTATTGTTTACCATTTTCAAACCAGTTTCATAATTCATCGCCATTAGCGCTGTAGCCCAAGCATCAGCCACCATACATTGAGAAGCTAAAACAGTTACTGATAATACATTCGTTTTAATTGGGTATCCTGTTTTAGGGTCAATAGTATGTCCAAGCTTTTCACCATTTTTTGTTACAAAATTACGATAATTACCCGAAGTTGCTACTGCTCCACTTTCGGGGTAAATAATACCCGCAAAATAGTTGTTTTGTTCTTTTCCGTTCGATGGATTTTCAATTCCTATAGACCAATATTTATTTTTTTGGTTTCGTCCAATACACTGAACTTCTCCACCAATTTCTACAAATATATTTTTGAAATGTTTTGATGTTAAGAAATAGAATACTTCATCAACTGCATATCCTTTTGCAATGGCATTTAAATCCATTTTAGTCCGAGAATCTGATTTTTGAATTCTATTATGAGTTAAATTTATTTTATCAAACCCTGTGTATAATAAAACTGAATTAACATCTTTTTGGGTTGGCATCATTTTTTTAGGATTTGGTCCAAAACCCCATAAATCTAATAGATTATAAACTGTTATATCGAAAGCACCATCAGTTAGAATTGATATTGAATTTGCACTCTTAAATAATTCATATAACTGTGATGAAACTAATATTGGTTCTGTTGACTTATTTAAATTTAAGTTGGAGATTTCGCTTTGCGGGTCCCATGTGGACATTGTTTGATTAATCTCTAATAATATAGAATCAATCCCTTCCGTGATTACATCTCTATTAATTTCATTTGAATTAGTGATTAACTTAATTGAATAGCTTGTTCCCATAGTTTGGCCAGATACCTGGTGTAAATATCTAGGACTACTACACCCTATCAATAATAATAAAAAACCCTCAGCCAATCGACGGAGGGTTTTTATAATAAATATTGTGTTTATATGACTAGCCAAAACTGTCGTAAGCAATCATTTCTGGTTCAACACCTAAGTTATCCAGCATCCCTTCTACAGCACCAATCATTGGGGGTGGACCACACATATAATATTCAATTTCAGTGGGATCGTCATGTTTGGATAAATACTCATCATAAAGGACTTGATGGATAAATCCGGTTGGTCCTGTCCAGTTATCTTCTTCCATGGCATCCGAGAGAGCTACATTATAACTGAAATTTGGAAATTCTTTAGCTATTTCTTTGAATTGACTGTCATAAAACATTTCACGAACAGAACGAGCACCGTACCAAAACGATACTTTTCGCTTTGTTTTTAGGGTATGAAAAAGATGAAACAAATGAGAGCGCATTGGTGCCATTCCAGCTCCACCTCCCACATAAACCATTTCCCGTTCGGTTTCCTTTGCGAAAAATTCTCCATAAGGACCAGAAATTGTAACTTTATCACCTGGCTTTAAATTGAAAATATATGATGATGCTAATCCTGGCGGAACGTCATTCCATAACGGTGGTGGCGGTGTTGCGATGCGAACATTTAACATAACTTTATTTCCTTCAGCAGGATGATTTGCCATAGAATAGGCTCTAAATATTGGATCATCATTATTTGCTACTAAATCCCATATTTTGTATTTATCCCAATCTTCATGGTATTCATCTTCAACCGAAAAATTATTAAATGTTAAATTATGATATTCTGGTATATCAATTTGAATGTATCCACCAGCTTCAAAGTTCAAATTTTCACCATCTGGCAAGTCCATCACTAATTCTTTGATGAAAGTTGCAACATTTTCATTTGATTTAACTGTACAATCCCATTTTTGAATACTAAATACTTCATCAGGAACTTGAATCTTCATATTTTCTTTTACTTTCACCTGGCAAGCTAATCGCCAATTTTCTTTGGCATCATTTCTATTTATATGTCCAGTTTCAGTTGGTAGAATTTCACCTCCTCCATCTAAAACCTGACACCGACACATAGCACATGTACCTCCTCCTCCACAAGCAGAAGGGAGATATATTGTATCACTTGCCAAAGCATTTAATAATGTACCACCTGGTCTAACCAAAATTTCTCTTTCATTATTCACCGTGATTTTCATATCACTTTGGGGCAATAATTTACTTTCAGCGAAATTAAGAATTAAAACTAGAACTAAAACAATTCCAGTAAAAACAGCAATGCTTAGTAATATTAATTCCATTAAAGATCAATTCCTGAAAAGGCCATAAAAGCCATTGATAGTAGTCCTGTAAGTAACATTGTTATTCCTAAGCCACGAAGTTTCCGTGGTACATTTGAATATCGTAATCTGTGTCGAATAGACGCCATTGAGACAATTGCAAGAAACCAGCCCATCCCTGAACCAAATCCAAAAATGGTCGATTCCAATAAAGTATATTCTCTTTCAACTAAAAATAAGGAACCACCAAGGATAGCACAATTCACAGCAATTAGGGGTAAAAATATTCCGAGATTATGGTACAGGGTTGGTGAAAATCTATCTAAAATCATTTCAACCAATTGAACCATGGCAGCTATAACTGCAATAAATATAATGAAATTTAAAAAACTCAAATCGACTTCTGGAAATCCTGCCCAAGCCAAAGCACCTTCTTGTAATAAATAATGGTGAATTGCCCAGTTTGCAGGTGCAGTAATAGTTAATACAAAAACCACAGCAAATCCAAGGCCAATGGATGTATCAATCCTTTTGGAAATTGCAAGAAACGAACACATTCCAAGAAAATATGCCAAAAGAATATTTTCTACAAACATGGCTTTGGTCGCAAGACTAATATAATGTTCCATACCTATTCCTCTTCAATATCCGCTGAAATTCGGTGAACCCAAACGATTAATCCTAAAATCACAAATGCTCCAGGAGAAAGAACCATAAGCCCCATATTTTCATATCCAGCTTCATAGAACGAATCGGGAATAACTTGGTATCCGTAAAGAGTTCCACTTCCAAATAATTCTCTAAAAAAGGAGACCACAATTAAAATGCCACCATATCCCAGTCCATTACCTAATCCATCTAAAAATGATTTCCCTGGTGTATTTTGCATTGCAAATGCTTCTGCCCTTCCCATAACAATACAATTGGTTATTATTAATCCAACAAAAACAGACAACTGTTTACTAATATCATACATGTAAGCTTTTAATACTTGATCTGTTATAATTACGAGAGAAGCTATAATCGAAAGCTGAACAATAATTCGAACTTTGCCAGGAATTAAATTTCGAAGTAATGCAATTAGTGTATTTGAAATAGATAGAACAGCAATTACAGCTAATGACATAACGACAGCTGTGTCCATTTTCACTGTAACAGCTAAAGCAGAACAAATCCCTAATACTTGTAGCGTAATAGGATTATTCACACTCAATGGATCTGTAAAAGCTTGTTTAGATTTTTTATCAAGGAAAGCCATTAACTATTCCCTCTTATTGCTTTAAAAAAAGGTTCGTATTTTAAAAGATCATCTAACAGAAAAACTTCCAACCCCTTCCCTGTCATGGTGGCCCCAGATATTCCATCTACTTTATGAATGGCTTTTGGGTCATCAGATAAAACTTTTCCTTTTACAACTTTTACACCCACCAATTGGTCACTCTCATCTACGAATTTTTTTCCAATAAAATTCTTTTGAAACCATAATTTATCAACTTCTGCGCCCAATCCTGGCGTTTCACCATGCTTATAAAAAGTAATTCCCTTTACTGTTCTTCCATCAGGTTCAACAGCGAAATATCCGTATAATGTTGACCATAGCCCTTTACCTGCTATTGGAATTGCATACCCACCTATCTTATTACCTGATTTTTTTATATAAATTGGCAAATTCTCAATATCTTTAACAGTATCAATTTTTTTAGGATCTTTATCGGTTTTATTCCCTTTTGCATCCAAAACAATCGCATTAATATTTTTGTCGAAAAGTGAATGAATTTCTTCAGAAGACCAAATCTTATCTGCTGCAGGTTTAAATCCTAATGATAGAAGAATATTTTTCTTCATATCATTTGCTACATTTAATTCTTGTCTCTCTTTTAATGCATCTGCGGCAACTGCCAATAAAAAGCCCAAAACAATGGTAACAATAGATGTAAAAACGATAGTATATGTGTTACTTCGCATATCGTGCCATCCGTTGTTTTATATTTCCTTGTATTACAAAGTAATCGATAAGCGGTGCAAAAGCATTCATGAGTAAAATAGCTAGCATTGTCCCTTCTGGATACGCTGGATTAATAGAACGTATAATAACTGTTAATCCACCGATAAATATTCCATAAACCCAACGACCTTTATCTGTATGAGTTCCTGTAACTGGTTCCGTTGCCATAAATACCACCCCAAATGCAAATCCCCCCATAACCAAATGGTAATGCGCAGGAAGTGTCAGCATGGTATTAGAAGACCCGGTTAATTCTGCCATGAAATTGGTAAGGGTTGCCATACCGGTTAACCCAATGATGGCACCTACCATGACACGCCAAGAAGCCATTCCCGTAACTAGAAGGAAAATAGCTCCAACCATAATCCATAATGTACTTGTTTCTCCAATGGAACCTGGAACCCACCCCATAAACATATTTAACCAAGAGTAATCAAATTGTGAAACTGAGTCTAATAAAGTAACAGCATCCTGACTTTTTTCTGCTGCAGGAATTGCCAAAGCTGTAGCACCAGAATATCCATCAGGTCCTGATATCCAAACTTTATCTCCTGAAATTCTTACTGGATATGTAAAAAATAAAAATGCTCGTGCCACCAATGCAGGGTTAAAAATATTCATTCCCACTCCACCAAAAATTTCTTTTCCAATCACAATACCAAAAGAAGTTGCAACCGCTACTTGCCATAGTGGAATCGTTGGAGGCATAATCAAAGGAATCAAAGCACACGTTACAAGAAACCCTTCAGAAATTGGATGTTTTCTAACAACCGAAAAAATGATTTCCCAGAGAGCACCTGCACCAAATGTTACTGCAATAATAGGTAGAATCTTTAATGCACCTTGAATAAGATTTTCTGACCAAGTATTCGTTTGCCCTAAGGATAGCGCCATTTGATATCCAATATTCATCGCTCCAAAGATATACGCAGGTAATAAAGCTATTACTACGAGAATCATAACTCTCTTTACATCAAGGCTATCTCTAATATGGGGACCTGAATGAGTTCGTTTATCAGTCGAAAAAAGAATAGTATCTGTTGCTTCAAATACTGGGTAATATTTTTCTAAATAACCACCTTTATCAAAGTGTGGTTTTATTTTATCTAATATGTTTTTTAGCCACTTCATTACTTAACATTCCTGTTCGAAAAGATCAAGACCTGACCTAATTACGGCACCCACGTCAATTTTACTTGGACATGCAAAAGAACAAAGCGCGAAATCTTCGTCGTCACATTCCCACATTCCCAATTGTTCCATTTCTTCAATGTCTTGTGCAAGAATAGAACGATATAGTTCATTTGGAAGAATATCCATTGGTAACACATTATCCCAAGCATTAAGAGGAATGATTGCGCGTTCTTCTCCATTTTGAGATGAAGTGAATTTAAAAAGCTTTTCACCTAATGATACAAATGTATTGGTTAAACTATATTTAGTATCACTACTTCCAATTGATAACATTCCCATAAATGGTCTCTCAACTGTATCCGGAATTAGGGTTACAGCTGAATCATAAAATCCTAAAAAACCATCATCAGCAACAAGTTGTCCAGTTAAAACATCTCCAGATATAAGTCGTGTAGGGTCGGTTAATTTTTGATTAATAATTAAAGAGTCAACTCTTGAGCCTACTTTTGCATAAACCGTCTGGGGAGCCGTTGCTCCGGGTCCCGCAACTGTTACAATGACGTCAGGGACATAAACTCCACTCAAAAATAATTTACCTAAGGTAATGACATGTTGTGGATTTACTGTCCACACTATATCACCAGGAGTAATAGGTTTGGTATGGTGGATTTGTATTCCAACATTCCCTGCAGGATGAGGCCCTGATATTGTTTGAACAATTGCATCTTTGAGTTCAATCGCGTTTCTAAATGTTACATATACTTTCCCATCAGTCAGTTTACTTAAAGCTGTCACCCCAGCTTGAAATGCTTCCTTTTCAGATTCTATAACTGTTTCAATTTGAACAGATAAAGGTGCGGAATTAACTGCTGAAATAAATATATCTCGTGGAGTGTCATTTGGATTAGAAATTTTATTATATGGGCGCTGCCGAATTAAGGTAAAGAGATTTCCTTCTAGAATTCTAGATAAAATAGTTGGACGATCTGCTCTAGTTAACTGTTCTTGCCTAAAAGCTTCCCCTCTTATAGCTTCAGTACCCGATACAGATATCTCAATTTTTTCAACACTTCTACGTGCACCAAACTGGATTGTTTTAACAAGTCCATTTGCTGGGGATGCCCACTTTACATCTGGTTTTGTTTTATCAAAAAACAAAGGTGAACCAATCTTTACGGTATCTCCTTCATTTACCAGTAATTTAGGTTTTACTCCTCGAAATGTTTTGGGTAAAAGAGCTACTGTTTCCGATTTTGGTATAGATGACGTTTCTTTTGTTGGGATACCCGAAATTCGGATATCGTGACCTTTATAAATTATAATCTTTTTCATACGTTTAAATTAGGTATAAACTAAATTGAGTACCAAGAAACCTTTACATTGTTTGTATAAAAAACACCAATGAATTTTGCACCCAATCAGAGACTGGCGTCCAATAAATTCCTAAAAGAAAAGTTGGTATAGCTGTCACTAAAAGCATGATTGTCATGATTGTAGGTGGTTGAGTAAATCTTTCACTTCTTTCTCCATCTAAAAACATAACTTTAATAACTCTCATATAATAATAAAGTGAAACAACACTATTAATTCCACCTATAAAAACAAGCCAATAAAATTGGCTACCGCCCTTAATCAATGAAGCAAAAATATAAAACTTTCCAATAAAACCTGCTGTGGGTGGTAACCCCGTAAGAGATACCATAAATAAGGTCATAACTACACCAACAATCGGCATTTTCCACCCTAGACCTTTATAATCATCGAACGTTTCACCACCAGTTGTATTTTTCACAGTAATTACAACAAAAAATGCACCCAAATTCATAAATAGATACATGACTAAATAAATCATAATTGCATAAATACTATCACCCGACATTACAGGCATAGCAAGCAACATATAGCCGGCATGTGCAATACTAGAATATGCCAACATTCGTTTTATATTATTTTGTTGAACTGCAACTACATTTCCCAATGTCATTGTAATGATAGCTAATAAACTCAAAATAGTTGCCCATGGTAAAGTAGCAATAGATGTTTCATTCAAACCACCCATGGCTCCTCCATCAGCAAATACCTGATTAAAGAACCGAATTATCATAGCAAATGCACCAGCTTTTGGCGCTACAGATAAAAAGGCTGTAATTGTTGTAGGGGCGCCTTCGTACACATCCGGTGTCCAGAAATGAAAAGGTACAGCTGATATTTTATAACCAAATCCAACCAACAACATAATCATTGCCATTAATAAAGCCGTATTAGCACCTGAATCTAGATTTGAGATTGCGTGTTGAATTTCGAAATAATTTGTACTACCCGTTAATCCATAAACATAGCTTAGTCCAAATAGCATGATCCCTGATGAAAATGCGCCATAAACTACATATTTCAATCCTGCTTCATTAGATCGAGTATTTTGTTTCAAATATCCAGCTAATATAAATGACATGATTGAAACTATTTCTATTGACAAATAAACCATGATAAGGTCAACAGTTGAAACCATTAAAAATAATCCAAATACTATAATACCTAGCAGGGTAAAATACTCTCCTTTTCGGTAGTCATTTAATTCACCTGATTGAAGACTAACTATGGAAACAAATATCGTAGCTAAGATAATTATAAGTTTGAAAAATGAAGCAAATGGGTCTAATACTATTGCATTCGTAAATAAAGTAGTTAAGGTATTCTCTTGAAGATAGATTGCTCCAGCTACTGCAAGCAATCCCGCCACCAAAAACCAGCCAACATTTCCTGATTTAGATTTATCTATTGATAAATCATAAATAATCGCAACGAGAATGACTCCAATTAATATGAGCTCAGGATAATAAAAAGAAAGACTTTGTAGATTTGTCATTCTTTATCCCTACATGCTAGCAAAGGTTGCCAAAGAAACAACATGCTCAATAATTACATTCATAGTACTCGAAATAACATTCAAAAATGGTGCTGGATAAATTCCAAAGAAAACAGTTATGATTAATAAAGGGACAACCGTGAATAATTCTAAACGGTTAATTTCGGGAAGATCATTATATTTTTCATTGAGTTTTCCAAAAAAGATTCTTTGAAATGCCCATAGAAAATATGCTGCATTTAGTAAAATTCCGATTGTGGATGCAATAACAATTCCTTTATAAACAGGAAATGCTCCAATGAAACACATAGCTTCACTAATAAATCCTGAAAAACCTGGTAAACCCAAGCCCGCAAAAAATGCAATAGCTGTGATACCCGTATAAATAGGCATCTGTGATGCTAAACCACCAAATCCATTAATATCTCGATGATGAGCACGGTCATAAATAACTCCAACTAAAATAAAGAGCATTGCAGAAATTGTACCATGATTAAACATTTGGAAAACTGCGCCCCCTAATCCCGCTTGGGCAGCTTTTAAATTTAGTCCATTTGCTTCACCTGCTGCAATAACTGCCGCCATTCCGATTAATGTATATCCCATATGATTTACACTGGAATAAGCGACAAGTTTTTTCAAATCTGTTTGAGCCAACGCACAAAGGCCTCCCCAAACCACATTGATTAGACCTAAAAATGCAAGTGCGCCAGAAAACCAGTAAACTCCATCAGGCATTAATCCGTAATTAATACGTAGAATACCGTACACACCTAACTTTAGAAGGATTCCTGCTAATAAAACTGATATAGCTGTGGGCGCTTCAACATGCGCTAATGGCAACCAAGTATGAAATGGAAATACCGGGACTTTTATAGCAAAACCAACAAAAAGAAGAACCCAAATAACCTTTACAGCACTCATTCCCCACCAGGTTAATCCATTAAGTGCTTCGGGTGCACGCTCCATTAATAATTGAATATCAAATGTATTTCCACATGAGAAATAAAGCCCTAGTATCCCAATCAACATAAGGACAGACCCAAATAAGGTATATAAAAAGAATTTTATTGCTGCATATTCACGCTGTGGGCCACCCCATATTCCTATAAGGAAATACATCGGTAATAACATTACTTCCCAAAATATGTAGAATAGGAAAAAATCCATGGATAGAAATACACCCATAATTCCAGTATCTAATAATAGAAATAGAGCAAAATATCCCTTAACTGCTTTATTGATATTCCAACTTACAAATATACCAATGAAGCATAAAAGACCTGTCAGAATTACCATCGGGAGACTCAAACCATCAACGCCCAAAATATAGGATATGTTGAAAGATGGAATCCATTCGGCTCTTTCCATGAATTGCATTCCGCCATTCCCAGCATCGTAATTTTGCCAAAGAACAACGGTTAATAAAAATTGCAACCCTGTTGTAACCGCAGCAACAATTTTTATCAAATCATTTTTATCACGCGGTATAAATGCAATGATACCCATCCCAATAATAGGCATCCAAATTAACCAACTGAGAATATTATTCATTCTCTCCTCTCATTACTCCATTCGAGTTAAAATGACTGAATAATCATTAATATGATTATTCCTACTGTCACATATAGCAAATAATTTTGCAACTTACCTGTCTGTACTTTCTTAAGTATAGACCCCAAATTATCTGCAATTCTACCAAAACCATCTACCAATAATTGGTCGATGATATCATAATCAAATTTTCCAGATACACGACTTGCCCATGCAGTTACACGACCAAAGCCATTAATAAAATACTTATCATATAATTCCCAATCAATCCATGAAATCTTTTTCGCAAGACGAAGCGTCGGTTGATATAAATATTTATCATAATTTTCATCAAAATAATATTTATTCAAACTCCAATCATACAAAAACCCTGCTCGTTTTCCCATATTTTCTGCTGATAAAACATTTTTTAAATACATAAGGACAGCTAATCCAATTCCCAACACGGCTACACCAATGGAAAGTCCCATTGCTAAATTGTGTGCATGATGAGCTCCACTTTCAATTGCAAGGGCTGTAAGATTTCCTGGGACAGCCGAATCTATAGGGCGAACCAATGTTGTAAACCAACTTCCGTGAGTCGAAATTGGATTTAAATGTGGAAAAGTGTACCAAATAGCCACACTTAGAGTACCAAGCAAGACTAAGGGGCCTGCCATTTCTTTTGGTGATTCGTGAATGTCGTTTATTAATTCAGGCATTTGAGGTTTACCATGGAATGTCATAAACATCATTCGAAACATATAGAATGCAGTTATTGCAGCAGCACCAAATCCGAACACCGGAAGTAAAAAATGTTCTGGGTGGTGTTGAGCAAATGAAAGCGATCCCGCAAGAATAGCATCTTTAGATAGAAATCCTGAAAATAATGGAACGCCGGCAATCGCCATTGTACTTGCCAACATTGACCAATATGTAATGGGCATTTTTTCTTTAAATCCACCCATATTTCGCATGTCTTGTGGATCTGTATCATGGTCATGCTTTTCATGAAGCGCATGATGCATAGAATGAATCACAGACCCTGAACCATAAAATAAATTTGCCTTAAACATTGCATGAGTTAATAAATGAAAAAAGGCTGCAGTATATACCCCTGTTCCAACGGCTAAAATCATATACCCCAACTGACTAACTGTTGAATAGGCCAAAACTTTTTTAATATCATTTTGTGTGATTGCTATTGTTGCAGCAAAAAGAGCAGTAAATCCCCCAATATATGCAACAACAAGAAGAGCATCAGGCGTCAATAATGGAAAAATCCGAACCGTTAAATACACACCAGCAGCAACCATCGTAGCAGCGTGCATCAACGCTGAAACTGGCGTAGGCCCTTCCATAGCGTCAGGTAACCAAATATGAAGTGGAAATTGGGATGATTTACCCATGGCTCCCATAAAAAGTCCCAAACCTGCTAACGTAAGAGTTGTACCAGCAATCAATCCACCTGCAACGCCTTCAAAAATATCAGTGAATGCGAAAGACCCAATGGCAGTGTAGATTAACATAATTCCAATAAAAAATCCAATATCACCTACGCGATTTGTAAGAAAAGCTTTTTTGGCAGCATTTGCCGCAGAATCTTTTTCAAACCAATGTCCAATTAAAAGATAAGAACTAACTCCCACTAATTCCCAAGACATATACATCGAAATGAGATTATTGGACAGTACAATGCCATTCATGGAAAAAGTAAATAAACCTAAATATGCAAAATATCTAGAATATCGAATATCGCCTTCTAAATATTTCACAGAGAAAATATGTGTACAAGTTGAAATTAAAGCAACCACCAATAACATAATCACTGTTATGTTATCAACAAGAAATCCTAGTTTGATTTTAAATGCTCCCATATCCAACCAGGTGAAAGATGCTTCATGCTTAAAACCAGGATCATAGTCTAAAAGCATAGCAACAAACATTGAAATCGATAAAATTAGTGTAATGGAAATTGCACCTATAGATACCCAATCTCCTTGACGAGGTAAACGCTTTCCAATAAATATTTGAATTAAAAATGCTACCAAAGGCAAAAACAAAATAAATAGAGAGTAATTGATAAAAATATTATTCATTATTCTTTCATCGCAGAAGCTTCATCCACGTTTATAGTATTCATATTGTTATAAATATTTATCACAATTGCTAAAGCGACAGCAGCTTCAGCTGCTGCTAATACAATGACAAAAAGGGCAAAAATATGGCCATCCAGATTCATTCCTCCAAATCGAGAAAAAGCAATAAAGTTAATATTAGCGGCATTAAGAATTAATTCAACTCCCATCAGTATAGAAATTGCATTTCGACGGGTCATAACTCCAAAAATTCCCAGTGAGAAAAGGGCTGCAGAAATAATTAGATATGTATTAAGATCGTACATCAATTTTCTTTCCGAGATAAAAGGGCAGCACCAATTAATGCACCTAATAATAATAATGAAATTGCTTCAAAAGGAAGTAAATATTTAGTGAGCAAAAGAGTTCCAATACCTGAAACCGTTTCCACCGGTTCTACTGCTTCCACTTGAAACCAAGATGTTTTTGAAATTACTAAACTAATTAATAAAAATAGCCATATGGCAACTGAACCACCAATACCTTGTTGCATATTGGTTTGAGATAAACGGACGGATGAAATTCTATTTGTTAACATAATTCCGAAAATAATTAAGACTAATATTCCACCAATGTAAACCAGTATTTGGACTCCAGCCATAAAATCAGCCCAGAGGAAAATATAAATTCCAGCCACACCAAATAAGGTAAATAGTAATGCCATTGCAGAATAAATTAATTGATTACTCAAAACAACGATGGCCGCAGATATAAGCGTCAATGAGACGACAAACCAGAAAGTAAATTCTACCATTAAGCTTTCACTTTTTCAGTTGGTTTCAATTTATCCATACCTTCTTTTGTGCCTGGTTTTGCGAAACGATAAATCAAATCGCTTCGATCAAACTCAGAAAACTCATAATCAATTGGGTGTTTATGTGCATTGGGCCCACCCGTCATAAAAATACATTCTTCAGGACAAGGATAGGTACATAAATTACAATAACAACATTCAGTCATGTCTATATCAAAGCGCGTAACAACCATAGCTTTTCGTGAGCTATTTGATGTAACACCAATATGTCCGATTTCTTGAATATCTTCACCACGTGTAGGTGCTTTTTCGGTCACAATTTTAATACATTGAACTGGACAAGCTCGTTCACATTTTAAGCACCCAATACAATCATCAATATCAACCTGAAGTCGAGAACGAATTACATTATAATTACTATGATCAAACCCAATATTTCTTTCAGGGCGTGGCCATTTCTCTTCAGGATATTGTAATGTAACGTTATCTCGACGAATATGCACCATGTGTTTCCATGTAATACCTAAACCAGTCATCATGGTTGAAATAGATTCCCAAATATCTCTAAAATATTTTATCATAATCTATCCAAAAATGAGTGTCCATACCCCAACACCAAAAATATTAATTAAGCTGATAGGTAGAAATACTTTCCAGCAAACATTCATTAATTGATCTACTCTAAGTCGAGGAAATGTCCAACGAAACCACATCATAATAAAAATAAGAAATACGATTTTACTCAACATCCAAAAAATTCCCCAACCATTTGAATCAAAATATCCCGGAATTGGGCTATGCCATCCGCCAAGAAATCCGGCAGCTGCAACTGCGCAAACCACTAACATATTTGCATATTCACTCAGGAAAAAGAATGACCATCTCATACCCGAATATTCGGTGTGAAATCCACCAACCAATTCAGATTCAGCTTCAGGAATATCAAACGGCGTTCTGTTTGTTTCTGCTATAACACTGATGAAATAAATCAAAAATGCAATAAACGCAAATGGATTTGCAAAAATAATCCAATTTCCCATACCACCAGATTGATATTCGATTATACCTTGCATACTTAAGGTGCCTGTAAGCATAATTATAACAATAATTGATAATCCAGCAGGAATCTCATAACTAACAATTTGGGCTGCAGAACGCATCCCACCATATAAAGACCACTTATTATTAGATGACCATCCTGCGATAATTATACCAATTACACCTAATGAGCCCATGGCAAGTATATAAAAAATTCCAATATTGAAATCAGCCACGATTACTGTTTCACCAAAAGGCACTGCAACAATTGCAATAAAAGCGCCTATAAATATTACAAAAGGAGCAAGAATAAATAAAAACTTATCAGCTTTCTCAGGAATAATATCTTCTTTTGTAAGGAGTTTTAATGCATCGGCTACCGTTTGCAACAATCCCCACTTCCCTGCATGGAGACCGACACCTTGTCCCATTGGACCAACTCTATCCTGCATAAATGCCGCGACTTTTCTTTCTACGTAAACCATGACTATAGCGTTAACTGCCATAACTAAAAATAAAGCCACACACGGTATTATAATTGCGACCAATAATAAAATGCTGCTGTCCTCAATCGTTGAAGTCAAACTGCTAAGCCAGGAGAATAATAGATCAACTGTCATCGATCAATTTCTCCTAGTACAATATCAAGACTTCCCAAGATAGAAATAACATCAGACATCATCCAGCCTTCTGATAATTCACCTAACACAGCTAATGCTGTAAATGCAGGAGATCTCATTTTCACCCGAGTTGGAATGGGAGACCCATCACTCTCAATATAAAATCCAAGATCACCACGTGGCGTTTCAGTGCGACTGTAAATAGATCCTTTAGGTGGACGAATCTTTTTTGGAATCGCTTGATGCACATCTCCATCCTTTGGAATTTGCGCCAAAGCTTGACGAAGAATTTTCACACTTTCCTTTACTTCTAACATCCGAACATAATATCTATCCCAACAATCGCCCAAGGATCCTTGACCACCGTCTCCAATACAAACATCGAAATCAAATTTATCATAAATAGAATATGGAGCATTTTTTCTCAAATCCCACTTCACACCCGATGCACGTAGATTAGGACCTGATACACCATAACTAATTGCAACTTCAGGAGGCAATACGCCAATATCAGCCGTTCGTTCAATGAAAATTTTATTGTAAGTGAGTAAATTATTATACTCTTCAATTTGCGGTTCAAAATAATCTAAAAATTGGAAAGCAGTCTCAACAAAACCTTTTGGTAAATCATGACTCACTCCGCCTACCCACATATAATTATATAAGAGCCTAGCACCACAGGTCATTTCAAACATATCGAGAATACGTTCTCTATCTCTTAGCATAAACAAGAAAGGTGTAAATGCACCAATATCTAGTCCATAAACCCCCAAAGCTAACAAATGGCTCGCAATACGTTGAAATTCAGCCATTATCACACGAATATAGTCAACTTTCTCTGGAACTTTTAGCTCCATTAATTCTTCTACTGCAACTACATATCCAAAATTATTTGCCATAGCAGCAAGATAATCACATCTATCGGTATAAGGAATGACCTGATCATAGGTCATATTTTCACAATGTTTTTCAAAACAACGATGCAGATATCCAATTACAGGTGTGATTTCAGATATAATCTCCCCATCAGTTTTTACTTTTAAACGAAGCACTCCGTGAGTACTTGGATGTTGCGGTCCAATATTTAGGACCATTTGTTCGCCGTGTACTACTCCCATCCTTCCTTCACTTTCGGGATTGCAATCCCGTGATAAGTTTCCTGTACTTCATAATCTTTTCTTAGCGGGTAACCTTCCCAATCTTCCGGAAGTAACATTCTTCTGTGATCTCGATGGCCATCAAAAAATATACCAAACATATCATACGTTTCACGTTCAAACCAATCGCCAATACGCCATATTTGTTCAATAGAAGGAATGTGAGCATTATCCCTTGGAACTGCAATTCTAATTTCGATATAATGGTCATGAGTCATAGAATGAAAGTTATACCTTGCTTCAAGTTTTTCATCACCCACATCCATTCCTGTATGACATTGAAGAGAATCAAAATGAAGAGAAGGCTCCGACTTTAACCATTGTGCTATATCAAACCATTGATCCGGTTTCAATTGGATATGAGTATCATTTAACTCAGAATCAAGTGATCCTGGAAATTTTTTATCAATCATGTGGCCAATTTTTTGATTCAAATTGTCAGATGGTTGTTTATCATCAATCGAAACTTCTAAAGTTTTCTTTTCACTCGGGACTATCTTTGTGGCAACCTTAGCTGCTCTTTTAGCTTTAGCTAGAGCAGATTTTGCTTTGGATCGCAGGACACGATCTTCAATGGCATTAATTGAATCCATATCACCGGATAGACCTTTTTCAACGAGTTCGGCAATTAGCTTCTCTTGATCAACGCTCATGCCATTTTCCGTGTTAAGGGTCGTTCTTCTAATATTTTTTCTTGTAATTTCAATAGACCTTCAATTAAGGCTTCAGGTCTAGGCGGACAGCCAGGTACATAAACATCTACAGGAACTACAATGTCCACTCCCTTTAAAACATGATATCCGTGCTGCCAATAAGGACCACCACTGGTAGCACAGGAACCCATTGCAATTACATATTTAGGGTCAGCCATTTGTTCATATAATTTTTTGACTCTTAGAGCCATTTTCATCGTAACGGTGCCTGCAACAATCATCACATCAGCTTGACGAGGAGATGAACGAGGCATCATCCCTAATCTTTCAAGATCATGCCGACTTGCTGCAGCTGACATCATTTCAATGGCGCAACACGCTAATCCAAATTGAAAATACCAAGGTGAAGTAGAACGAGCCCAACTAATCAATTTATCTAGTTTTGCTACAACAACATTGTCTTGAAATTTATTTTCTAATATTCCCATTAGGCATTATCCTTCAATTGAATTTTAGCATAGCGGCCTGAAGCATATTTAACTTTTCGTTTTACCCAATCTAAATCTGACTTTATCCAAACATAAGCTAAGCCTACAATTAAAATTAGAAGAAAAATAGTCATCTCAACCATTGCCAAAAGACCAAGGTCTTTAAAGACGACCGCCCAAGGGAATAGGAAAACGACTTCTACATCAAAGATAAGAAATATAAGGGCAATCACATAAAACCGTATATTGAATTGTAGCCATGCAGATCCTTCTGACACTTCGCCACATTCGTAGGTTTCTAATTTTTCTTTTGTTTTCTTAGATGGAGCAACTAGAGATTGAACAATCAGGGGCACAGCCACCATGATAATTCCTAAAATTACTGCAACAAGAACGGTTCCAAAATCACGATACATAAATATTATTTTAGGGAGGTAGTTAGACATGAAAGTTACTTCGTAGGTATTTGATGTGTCAAACTAAAAGTCACGAAATAATAATAAAAATTGCTTCATAAATGAATTTAAAGTGGTCATTTATAAAATAGGGCATAATTAAGTCCACTTTTTATATCTACAGTAATGTAATTCTCATTTTGTTCTATTATTTATAATTTAATTAATTCAGATTTCAGACTGGTTCACATTCAAATATTCAATTAATTTTTTATATGTCATTTTTCAATTCTATTGTTACTAACGCTCTTCCAATACTACCAAAATGGTTTGCCAAGCCATTTGCTAAACCGTATGTAGCAGGTGAAACTGAAGATGATGCCATTATTCAAATTCGCAATTTAAATGAGAAAGGTTTTCTAACAACTGTAGATATTTTAGGTGAACATATAAATACAAAAGAAGATGCTAGATTGATTACATCACATTATTGCAATTTATATGACCGAATTAACCTAGAAGCACTTACCTGCAATATTTCACTAAAACCTACACATGTAGGGTTATATATTTCTCTTGCTGAAGCCATGGGAAATATCACAACTATTTTAAAAAAAGCAAAAGAGAATAATAACTTTTTGCGTATTGATATGGAAAATTCTCCTTTTACTGACCAGACATTTGAAATTTATAACCACTGTAAAACGATTTACAATCAGGTCGGCGTCGTAATTCAATCTTACTTACATCGAAGCTTGAACGATGTTCAACATTTAGCGAATGAACAATTCAATTCTAGAATTTGCAAAGGGATTTATAAGGAATCAGAAAAAATAGCATACCATGAACCAGAAAAAATAAATGAAAACTTTTTGTCAATTGCCAAATCTATGATATTAAAAAAATCCTTCTCTGCGTATGCGACCCATGACCAAGACCTTATTGATCAATTGCTGAATTGGATTGAAACTGAAAAAATTTCAAAAGACCTCTTTGAATTTCAAGTGCTTTATGGTGTTCCAATGGGAGGACGATTGGAAGCTCTTTTGAATACGGGATATAAAGTTCGAGTCTATGTGCCTTACGGTCCAGATTGGTTTGATTATTCGGTCAGACGCTTGAACGAAAACCCAAAAGTAATATCATACGTGATGAAAAATATTTTTAGAACTAAATGAACCATTACCTAAATAACTTTTACTACCTTATCTCCTTTAAATAAATGCTACTTCATTAAACCCTTAAACACAATATAATAATATGAACGAAACTATTACATATGAAAAAATCTACAATATGAAAACAATTGCAGTGGTGGGTATGTCTCCAAAGCCCGAACGCCCTAGCCATTATGTTGCCATGTATTTGAAAGAAAATGGTTACTCTATAATTCCCGTTAATCCAGGGCATAGAATAATTGCAGGAATGACATCTTATCCAAACCTGGAATCCATCCCTGAAAAAGTGGATGTTGTGAATATTTTCCGACAGTCTGAATACGTAATGCCCATTGTTGAATCCGCCATGGCAATAGATGCCAAAGCCATTTGGATGCAAGACCAAGTAATCAATGAAGAAGCTGCCCAAAAAGCTGAAGATGCCGGACTCATGGTTGTGATGAATAATTGTATGTTGAGACAGCATCGAATAATGAATGAATAATATCATTGAACAAATTATGTATTTAAACATTAATTACAGGAATAGCTGATGAAAACTCTTACTGAACGAGCAAATAAACTCGAAAATGATGGTATTTTTTTGGGTGGTCCTGTTAAGTTTTTCGAAACGGCAGGACGAAAACAGCTAATAACTTTGCTAAGCAAAGGATTAACACCCACTTCCAAAGTTTTGGATATTGGCTGCGGGTGTTTACGAGGTGGTTATTGGCTCATACACTTCCTAGACAAAGGGTGTTATTTTGGTATTGAACCTAATACTGAAATGCTGGATGCCGGGTTAAAGACACTATTGGAGCCTGAACTCTTGAACTTAAAGACACCCAGGTTTAACCCTAATTCAACTTTTGATTTTAGTATCTTTGAAGAAAAATTCGATTTTATTGTAGCCCGATCCATTTGGACACATGCATCTAAGGAACAAATTCAAACCATGTTAGATGAGTTTGTAATATCCGTTAACCCAAATGGAATGTTTATTACTTCTTACATAAAACCTACCTTATTTAAACGCGAATACAATAATTCCAAATGGATTGGAATAAGCCACGAGTCAAACCAACCTGGAATCGCCAGACATAGTTTAAGTTGGATTTGGTCTGAATGCCGAAAACGAAGTTTAAATGTTTCTGAAATTAAGGGGCATGAATATAACTTCGGAAATCAAATGTGGATCAAGATTCAACGTGATTAAATTTTACAATAATAATTGATAGGATCATAAATCTCAAAAAAATTAACCAAAATGGTTTACCATTTATTTAAAAAAAATAAAAAGCCCAAACGCAAATAACAATTAAACCAATTGTCCAAAATTCATTGATAGAAAGTATAAGCAGTTCTTTGATGATCAATTTTATAAATCTTTTTTTTCATAAAAAAATGGACACAAATCATTCTTAAAAAAACGTAATTCTATTTCAAAATAAATGCATAGAAATAATCTTTTTAAAAAATTGAATCTATATTCACCTCAGGATTCAAATGAATTAACAATGTATAATTCATTACTTCAATTTATAGACAAAACTCCAGACTGCTTTAATTCTAAATTAGATACCGGACATATTACTGGATCAGCATGGATTCTTGATTACAAAAAGAATAGTGTGTTATTAACTCATCATAAAAAACTAAACAAATGGCTTCAATTAGGTGGGCATGCTGATGGTGACTCTGATATTCTATCCGTTGCTGAAAGAGAAGCAGAAGAAGAATCTGGCCTTAAATCTATAAAATATTTGTCTTATGACATTTTCGATATTGATGTACATATCATTCCCAGAAACCAGAACACACTTGAACATTCTCATTATGATATTAGATTTTTATTCGAAGCAAATATAAATGAGCCCTTAATTGTGAGCAAAGAATCAATCGATTTATTATGGGTTAGCCTAAATAATGTTTATAAATTAAACTCAAATGAATCAATTTCGAGAATGGTCAATAAATCAAAAACCCTTACATAATACAGATATATTAGCGCAAACTATAGATATTTTATTTCAACTGATTGAAAAAGTTTTTACCCTCATTAATTCATCAGCCACGAAGGTCGCCAAGTTTCACGAAGAAAAAAGATAAAATGTTGACAAAAATAAAATTACAAAGTATGGATACATCATTCATTGTATCTCCTTTGTTATCAGCCTTTTGTGTTTTTTGGGTGCTTGCATCTCCGTCATGCGTCGGAACTGTAAGCCCGTGTTTTTTGCGGGACATTTTGTGGGGAATAATCCAGGTTATTAAATGATAAAAAAAATTATTCTACTAATCATTCCACTGATCTCTTATAGTTTAGATAATGAATCAATAAATTTTCCACCCGACCAAAGCATTGAAGCTAGAATCGATAAATATAGAAAAAAGTCTATAATTATTGTGTGTAAAGATGAAAATGGCACCCCAATTAAATCCGGGTCGATTGCTATCATAGAACAACAAAAACATGATTTTCTATTTGGGTCTAATATATTCAAATTTAATAAATGTAAAACAGAAAATCAAAATATTGCCTATGCCTCCTATTTTTCAGAGATATTCAATTTCGCCACTCTACCCTTCTACTGGTGGGGAGAAACAGAGAATCCAAAACGAATTGATAAACCTTGGCGCGAAGAAGTCATTAAATGGTGTCATTCACAAAGCATAACAATTAAAGGACATCCTTTAGCTTGGAATTGGGAAGATCCAAGTTGGCTACCACAGGAAGCTAATACTGCTTATAAATTACAAATGGATCGAATCGAAAAAATAATTCACCAATATAAAGAAGATATTATAATATGGGATGTCATCAATGAAGCCACAGCCTATGATAGAAAATATCCTTTACTTAATGCGCCTGTTCTTACAGAAGCAATTCATCAAAAAGGACTAAAACAATTTATAATCGATGGATTCACTATTGCTCGAGAATCCAATCCACTTGGTATATATATCATAAATGACTTTAAAACTGGGCGAAAATTCAAAACTAAAGTACTGGACCCTTTAGCAATGAATGGTAAACCTTTATTTGATGTAATTGGAATACAAACTCATATGCATAATGGATATTGGGGAGCAGACCGAGTTTGGACATTATGCGAGAAATTCAGTGAATTTGATACACCAATCCATTTTACTGAAATTTCAATTCTTTCTGGAATAAAATCTGGAAACAAATGGGAATCGACCGTTCAAGGAGAAATAGATCAAGCTAAACAAGTGAAAGAGTTATATTCACTCTTATTTTCGAATCCTAATGTAGAAGCTATTACGTGGTGGGATTTTTCAGATCAAGGAACTTGGAAAAATGCGCCTTCAGGGCTATTAAAAAAAGACATGTCGCCTAAACTTGCTTATTTAACTTTAAAAAAATTAATTAAGACCGATTGGTGGACCCGTGATACTTTGACTTTAAACGAGAGTGGACAAATCAAACTCAACGGATTTTATGGTGAATATAATATTCAAATTCAAAATAATAATAAAATATTGAAAGGGGATTTTGAAATAAAAAAAGGGGAAACAAGTTCCATTAAAATCGAATTAAAATAATCTAATTTGTTAATAAATACTCATCCACCACGTCTACCCCATCCCATTTTTGTCCTTAATGTTTTATAATAATCATAATCTTTAAAATCAATTAAATTAATCTTAAAATCAGTTTTTGTAATTTCAACAATACTTGATGGGTTTAATGATTCTTGGATCTGACCGTCTACAATCAATAAAATAGTTTTATTATTTTCTGGAAAAGTTACTTCAATTATTGAATCAGCAGGGACTACTAAGGGTCTAGATGTTAAAGAATGCGGTGAAATAGGTGTAATGACTAATGAATCTACTGTGGGTGCTAAAATTGGGCCGCCGGCTGACAAAGAATATGCCGTAGAACCCGTTGGTGTTGATACAATTAGCCCATCTGCTTTATAATTACCAACCCAATGTCCATTAACTTTTACCTTAGCTGTGAGCATCCGTCTAGATTCTCCATTGCTTATTACAAAATCATTGAACCCAATGTGATGAAAAATTTCGCCATTATTATTGAATGATGCTTTTACTAATATTCTTTTTTCTAAAATATAATCACCTAGTAATACTTGATTTAATCTAGTAAAAAGATCTTTTTTTGTGGCCTTAGCCAGAAAACCTAAATCACCGAGATGAATTCCAAGAATAGGAGTCTCATGATGCTCCATAGCCCGCGCTAAGGATAAAAATGTCCCATCTCCTCCTAAAACAACCATGAAATCCAACAGTCCTATTTGTTCCTTAGATTCAATTGCAGGATAAGCAGTATGAATACATTTTTCGTGGTTTAATATTCGAGTTGTAAAATGAACTTTTAAATCATTTTTATCCGCCCAAGATAATATTTTCGGATAGGTTTCCCAAAATGAATCCTTTTCAGTATTTCCCCAAATTCCAAATGATTTCGGTAATTTCATTCAGAGTCCTTTAAAATAAAACTACCATCATTATTTTTAATTAATGATTGAACTTTTTGTTCTGCTTCCTTCAATTGATTTTGGCAAGAATTAATGAGTCCCATACCTTCTTCAAACCATTCCAAACTCTGCTCCAAAGTTGCTTCCCCAGATTCCATTTGATTTACGAGAGATTCCAATCGGTCAAGTGAAAACTCAAATGAAGGATTTTTTTCTTTTTTTGTCATAATAAATAAACCATGTTTTATGGAGTTGAATGATTAGATATTTTTTGTGCATCTAAGGATCCGTGCCCCGTTTTCAAAGTGAACGTTTCGTCAATTTTTATATCTGAAGAATTCCGTATTATCTCGCCCAATTGATTATATGCAATCGAATACCCTCTATCCATAACTTGTTTGGGACCTAAATTTATTAATTGTTTTTCACCGGCAATTACTTTTCCGTTTAAATGGGAGAAAGATAATGAAATTCCATTTAGTATTCTTTGGTGGTACTGCTTTAATTTTTCAATTTGCCTTTGAATTTTCTTATGGGGTTGTTGAAGATTAATTCGATTTTCTAAATAATCAATTCGCACCCATATCTGTTCTATTTTCCCTAAAAGATTTCGAATTAAATTCTGCTCTAGATTTGAGAATTGAGAATGAATTATTTCAGATGGAATACAGGCTATTTCAGCTGCTGCGGATGGGGTAGGCGCCCTAAAATCTGCAACAAAATCTGCAATTGTAAAATCTGTTTCATGACCTACCGCAGATACAATTGGAATGGTTGATTCAAAATAGGAACGTGCAACCATTTCTTCATTGAATGCCCAAAGATCTTCAATAGAACCGCCACCACGACCAACAATAATAATATCAACGTTTTTAAACTCATTGAATTCTATAATAGCCTTGGAAATGTCTAATGCTGAACCATTTCCTTGAACTTTTGCTGATCTAACAATTACATTTACATGAGGTGCTCGTCTTTCCAATACATTTAGGATATCTCTTAAAGCAGCACCTGAGCTCGAAGTAACAACTCCAATTGTCGATGGAAATTTGGGTATAGTTTTTTTATGCTCGGAATCGAATAACCCTTCCGATGCTAAAGATAATTTTAATGCTTCAAATGCTTTAAATAAATCTCCCAACCCTGCAGGTTCCATTTTTGAAACCTTAAATTGGACTTGTCCTCTTTGTTCATAAATAGTAACTGAACCATAAACACGAACTTCCATCCCTTCATTGGGCATAAATTTTAAAAATTGATTGGCACCACGAAACATGACACAACGCATTTCACCTCGCCCATCTTTTAGAGTAAAATACATATGTCCTGATGATGGATGATGATGAAAATTGGAGATTTCTCCCGTCACCCAAATATCAGAAAGTGAATTCTCCAATAAATGACGTATCTGAGTATTCAATTCAGATACAGTATATTGACTCCGAAGTTCAGACATAGGTCAGATTATTGGCATGATTAAGACATTTAATAACCTAGGCCAGCTAATTGGTAACTGGCCTAAGTTAGATTATTTCTTTTTCTTATGGCGATTAGCACGCAAACGTTTTTTACGTTTATGCGTATTCATCTTCTTCTTTTTTCTTTTTTTACCGCTTGGCATTTTTTTTCCGTTTATTTATTAATGAGTTCATTCACGCGAGATCGCATCAACTTACTCGGTTTAAAAGTTGGTACATATCGTTCAGGAAGATACACTGCTTCTCCTGTTCCTGGATTTCGTGCTTTTTTTGGCATGCGATATTTTATTCCAAAGCTGCCAAACCCCCGAAGCTCCACACGATCATTATTGGCAAGAGATTCAATAATTGTCCCCATTATCCCATTCATGACGGTTTCCGTTTCGACTTTTGTTAAACCGGTCGCTTCCGATACGATATTTACAATTTCTTGTTTAGTCATTATCTTTCTCCTGGCTCTTTTTCACCTAATCAGTATTTAACTTTCTTTAACCCAGATAATTAGTTTTTGTCCTGGATAAATAATATGAGAACCATATTTCATATTATTCCAGCGACGAATTTTATTTGCGAGGGTTCCAAAATCTTCTGCAATCTGACCCAATGTGTCACCACGTTTTACTTTATAATTTCGTTTTGTATGCCCAGATGGCCCACCATTATTTCCAGTCCCCCAAACATGTCCACCTTTTAATGGTACTTTCAACTTTTGACCTACTCGAACTTTATTTCTATTTCGAATTTTATTGACGCTTGCGAGATCATGAATCGATACACTATATTTCTTAGAGATAGTCCATAAACTTTCACCGTATCGAACTCGATGTGTTACAAATTGTGGTGAGAACCGTTCGTTTTCAGGAATTACATTCCAAGCTGATAAAAATTGTGCTTTATGACCTACAGGTAATTTTAAAGAATAAGGCCCTTCTGATGGTGTTGCCGATTGGCGTAATTCAGGATTATACTCTCGAATAACCTTTCCTTTGATTCCAGCAACTCTCGCTAAAACAGCTAAGTCTGCACTCTCTTCTAAAACAACTTCATCATATTGAAAGGGCTTTACTATAGGAATTTTGAAACCATAAGCTTCAGGGGATTTTGCAATAATGGCAGCAGATAAAAAGTATGGTATATAATTTCGTGTTTCCCTAGGTAAAGATTTAAGTTGCCAAAAATCATAAGTTTGATGAAGTTTTGATGCACGTAAGACACGACCTTCACCACAATTATAAGCAGCAAGCGCTAAATACCAGTTATCAAATAAATGATATAAATCTTTTAAATATTTACTTGCAGCGTGTGTGGCTTTCACCGGATCACGCCTTTCGTCTCGATACCAATCCCGAGAGAGACCATACTGTTTACCTGTTGCATAAACAAATTGCCACATTCCCGATGCATTAGCTTTACTATAAGCTTTTGGATTAAGCCCTGATTCAATCATTGCAAGATAAATAAATTCTTCCGGTAATTCATGTTCTGCTAAAATGGGAAGAATCAAATCTTTATAATAAACATAACGTTTCAACCAGATTTCAAATTGTTTACGGCCTTTGGTTTGAAAATAATTTATAAATTGATCAACTTGTTTGTTTCGTACCAATGGAATATGTCCATCACGATCATCAACAACAATAAACTTGGTATCTCCCATTTCAATTTCATATGCTTCAGTAATATCAGCTCTAATTTTTTCTGCCATAACTAGTGTGCCAGAATCCTGAACAGAAATCAATTTATGGGTATAGAAATCTGTGAATGTGCTATTAAACCTTTCAAATTCTTCTTGGTCTTCTAAATTCATTTCACCAATTTGATCTGCTTCCATCATCAATTCGAAAATTCGGCTCAAAAGGAAAGTTACTTCAAGTGTATCACCATGAAAATCAGAAATAATGGCTTCTGACATGAGGCTTTTTGCGTCACTCAATATACCAGGTAAACGATTTCGAGATTCATCAATGTTCGCAGAACTATCACTAACAATAGCAAAAGCATTCACAGCATCGCTTGGAAGCGATCCTGCTTGAGACGCGGAATGAAATCCGGCCAAGAATATAACTGTTAAAATTGCGGTAAAGGTTTTAATCAAAGGGATTTAGACGAAATATCTATTGGAAGTTAGACTCAAGATAACCTTGATTCCAAGCTCTTCTATTTTCAATTTTAATTCTTTTATTATTAATAGTGAAACTGGACAAATTTAATATTCTATTTAGTCTAATCATAAATCCTATATTATTGATTATTATGGATAATAACATCACAGCGCCCTTTTAACTTTACAAACTGAACAATGCCAACCTGAGCAATAGTGCTTTTTTAATTGTAGAATACCTTGAGCAATTGGATAAGATTTCATTTGGTCTTTTGTAAGTTTACCACCAAACACTCTATTCACTTCGCCATAAATACCCGGAAGTTTTAAGCCAAACCATTTTTCAATATATATATCAAAACATTTAGGTGAATAGCCGGCTTGAAATGGATAATATACGTTCCCACACCATTCAACCCAAGATACTTGGCCAAACCTATATCGCTTAAATATATTGAAAATTTTATTTAACGGTATTTGATTTGATTCATTATTGAATAAATCATAGGTCAATTTCGCAATCCCATCCATAATAAACTGCGGATGTCTAGATGGCATTATACCAGCTTTATGCCATTTGAATTTTTTAGAACAATCCATAAACCTGGTTATCCAATTTTGCTTTACATTCTCTTTTTTCAATTTTGAGTATAAAGACGTACCCATTTCTCGATAAAGGTTTCGATTTTCACCTGATCCAAAATTGACTAAGGTTTCAATAAAGTATATTTTTTTTCTTTCTTCATTATTTCCATGAAATAAATTCACTTTTTCATTCCATCGATAAATTCCCATCTCAATTAATACATTGAGTTGGATGTTTGAAAATAATTGATTTGGAATAGCACAGATTTGATTTTCTTTTTCTTGATTTAAATCAAGCAGAACAGTTGGAATCTTTAACACAGGGGATTTAGCAAAGGTTCCAACTCCATGTAAAATAACATTATTATAACGTGAATTTGCACCATGATTGTGTGTAATCCATGATGACTCATGAACATGAAGCTCTACATCACCCTTCTTCGCTTCTCCATTAATCCAAATTAAAGCATTTAAAAAATCAGGTCCTTCATTATTATTTCGTCTCCCTGGAGAATAAATTATTAAAAAATCTCCACTCCTATCTTTAATGACAGTTCCGGGCTTTAAGTTTTCCCAATATTTGATAAAGCTTAATTCTAATAATTGATTCGGCTCACTAATCTTGAAATTACTGATGGAAAATTGTGGTTGTTTTAGAATCATCTTAATTATCAATTAAATATTGTACTTCTTTTTGAACATGATTAGCTATGCCTCGTTTTGATTCGTAATCATTATGATCATTAATTATTGGTTTTCCTATCCTGAGCTCAATTGAATGATTTCTTAGGGTCAAAGAATTCTTATCTACCATCGCAAATGTATTAATAAATGCGATGGGAACGATTGGTATATTCGCTTCAATTCCCAAGAGCAATCCACCACGCTTGAATTGATTCAATAACCCATTTTTTGTTCGAGTCCCTTCTGGAAATAGCAATACAGATCGGGGCATATTTATGAGAGATTCTTTTGCCATTTTTAATGATTCTATTGATTGGCTTTTTCTATTACGATCTACAAATATATGGCCTGCAGCTCGCATAACCCATCCTAAAACTGGAATACTTCGTAATTCTATTTTCGCAATAGATACAATCCAAAATGGTAATCCTGCAAATGCCAAGAGGATATCAATTTCTGAAGCATGATTTCCTGCAAAAATGTAGGATTTATTACTTTCAAGGTGGTGGAGTCCCCTGACAGAATAATTAATTCCGCTAAAAAAAAGAATTAATCTTGCCCATAAATGAGCACAATATCCTAAGGCTCTCCCTCTCCGAAATTCAAAGAATGAGATTATAAATCCTATTAAACCCAAAATGGTTGTTAACATTATTGTTAATATTAATACCCAAATATATCTCAACTAACGAATCTCACTTATACCAAGAAAATTAGCAACTTCATCTGGAAATTGAATAGTTCCATCCTCTTGTTGATAAGTTTCCAATAAGGCGACCATTAGACGAGGTGTTGCTACTCCAGACCCATTTAAGGTATGAAGGTAACCAACTTTTTTATCATCTGTTTTTCTGTATCTAATATTCCCTCGTCTTGCTTGAAATGATTCAAAGTTGCTACAGGATGATACTTCAAGCCAATTATTTTCTCCTGGAGCCCATATTTCAATATCATAGCATTTTGCAGCAGCAAAGCTCATATCTCCAGTACAAAGTTCTATGACTCGATAATGTAATCCAAGTTGTTGAAGAATAGTTTCTGCTTGAAGTGTCAAAGATTCCAATTCATCATAAGATGTTTCTGGTGTTGTAAACTTTACCAACTCGACTTTATTGAATTGGTGAACCCGCAGTAACCCTCTTGTATCCTTCCCATAGGATCCTGACTCACGTCGAAAACAGGGAGTATACGCAACATAATAAACGGGTAACTCCGATTCGTCCAAGACTTCATCCCGATGAACATTTGTAACAGGAACTTCTGCGGTAGGCGCTAAATATAGATTATCTATTTCCGTATGATACATATCTTCTGAAAATTTCGGTAATTGTCCCGTTGTTAGCATTGATTCTTTTCGCATTAATACTGGAGGAGCTAATTCTTTAAATCCAAATTGAGAGACATGATGGTCGAGCATAGAATTAATAAGAGCCCGCTCAAGTTTAGCTCCATTTCCTGTATAAAGTGGAAACCCACTTCCGGATATTTTTGCACCTCGTTTTAAATCTAAGAGCGATAGATTATCTGTAATATCTAAATGTGTTTTTGGTGTAAATGAAAAACTCGGTTTTTCTCCCCAATATCTTACTTCTACATTATCCATTTCATTCTTACCCTGAGGAACACTATCATGAGGTAGATTGGGTATTTGGTACAAGAGCGTGGTTAACTTTTCTTCAACAATTTGTAACTGATTTTCGACTGTCTTTAAATGGTCACCCAACTCTCTCATTTCTGAAATAGCGTTTGATGCGTCATCTCCTGCTTTTTTTGCAATCCCAATGGATTCAGATGCTGAGTTTCGTTTTGCCCTTAATTCATTGATTATGGTTTGATGTTGTCGAGATTTATTATCTAAGTCTAGAATTATGTCAACATCAATTGGATCATTTTTTAATGAAAGTTTTAATTTGAAGAGTTCCGGGGTTTTTCGAAGGTTTTTAAGAGATATCATATTTTTTTACTTTATTAGTTAGGGTTAATTTATTTTTAATTTATTTATTTTGCTACAATAATGAATATAGTTTTTTTAAAAGGGCTTATGCCCGGGCTATTTTTTCATTGGAATTTCTAAAGTTAATTTATAATTTTACAGGTACATGTAAGGATTTTTATCGATACAAACTGTGCCCAGTTTACCAAATAATAGGCAACTAAAAAAATAAAACCTTCGTCTGGACGATAGTAGATCCTTATTCCATGTCGATTTCTCGACGATAAACACCAAAATAAAATGAAAATAATAATATCTCTATGGGGACTTTTTGCCCTCATTTCAGCACAGACCTTAGACATCAATGCTCTTCGAGGCGCACAAATGAATTCTCCTATGTTGGGTTTAGGAAATTCAACTGTCACTCGGGAAACTCAAACCTTAAATATCCACTTAATGGATAGGCCCGTAAATAAATCCAAATATATTGTTGGCCCGGGCGATCAATTTCAAGTGAATATTATTTCAAGTTCTGAAGTTTCTACTTTGAGCCTTGTGGTATCACCTACAGGAGAAATTCTAGTACCATCCGCTGGCGTTGTTGAAGTATACGGATTAACCTTATTGGAATCTATCACAGCTATTAAAACCGCAATCCAGATTTGGAATAAAAATGCGAAAATTCATATTACACTTTCACAAATTAGGGAATTTAAAATAAAAGTAATTGGGCATCTACAAAAGCCCGGGCTTTATTCTGCTACCCCTGTATCAAGAGTTTCAGATCTATTTGAAATTGTTATGGAAGAAGAATTCCAATCTCAACAATTAGAGACACCTGAAGCAAGTGATGTTGATCAAGGTTTTAACACAGAAAAATTAACCTACCCTGAATTATCAAGACGAAATATTTTAATTCTAAGGCACCAAGATACAATTCAAGTTGATTTAGCAAAATTCGGAGCAACAGGAGAAGATCAATACAACCCATTTATTCATCAAGAAGATATTCTACTCATTCCGTTGAAGCAGGATTTTTCATCTATTTACGGTGGAGTCAAAATTCCAGGCCAATATGAATATGTCCCAAATGAATCATTAGCGGATTTAATACAATTATCTGGCGGGTTACGTCCTGATGTTGACCCAAATAAAATTGAAATTACAAGATTTAATACTCCAACCGATAAATTCACTTTCTTAACGACAATTGATGAATCCCCAACAATTATGATCGAACCTGAAGATCATATTATGATTCGGTACGAACAAGATTTCAAACGTCAAGACATTGTATATATAACAGGGGAAATTCATTTTCCTGGGGTATACACAATTGATCAGACATCTACTTTAGGGCAAATTCTTAAAAAAGCTGGTGGATACACACGTAAAGCTGAACCTTCAAAATTGATGATAAATAATTTTTCAATTAACAAATTATCAGATCGAGAAGAAAAAAGGATTTTACTAATTCCTGAAGAGAACAGAGCTTTTTCAGAAAGAGCTTACATTAAAGCCAGAGCACTAACAACTAAAGGTACAATCGAATCGAACTCACTTGAACAAACCAAATCTCTTATGGAGTTTCAACTTGTAAATAATGATGAAATTTATGTGCCTGAAAATTTTAATTATATTGAAGTTCTAGGAGGTGTTTTCAAACCTGGAAGGTATCCTTTCTCACATGAAAAATCTTATCAGGATTATATTATGCTTGCAGGAGGAAAAACAAAAAATGCTACGCGGAACATTTTTATAATAAAAGCAGGAACAGGACAACGATTATCTGCAAAAAACAATGTAGAAATTGAAAATGGTGATACCATTTTTATCTCAGATAAAATTGAATTTAATAAATGGATTATATTGAAGGATGTATTATCCACACTAGGTCAAGTTGCCACTCTGATTCTTGTTCTTCAAAATGTAATAGGGAATTAATATGGAATTAACACAACACGAACAAAAAATATTAGATATTATTAATAGCAATCCTGAAATATTGGACGATCCTGTTCAGCGTTCTATAATTGCTCAACGCCACGGACTAACAGAAAAAACATTGCGTAATCGTATTGCTGAGTTCAAAAAATACGGGTTGATTCATTCAAATAATCAAGTTATCCCGACTAATGGAGATATTGATATTGTTCAAATATTTCAATTAATATGGCAAAAAAAATTAACTGTTATTTCATATTCTTTTGTATTTGGTATGCTTGCCATTATTTATCTTTTGGTAAAAACACCCTTATTCACTTCAACTATCACAATGTACCCAGCAGGTGATTTATCCCAAACAAAGTCTGTTATGGGAACCAATCTCTCTACAATAGCAGAATCTTTTGGACTAGCAGGTTTATCTTCAGCCCCCAATTATAATATACCGGATATTGTTAGTAGTGCACGGTTAAAAAATGTTATTGCTCTAAATAAATGGAGTATTGAAAACAGGAAATCAGATAAAACTCTTATTTCTTATTGGGAAATGGATCAAGAATCATTCAGTGTATTAGGATTTATTAAATCCTTCTTCCCTAAAGGCTACCAATCCGCATCAAAAGAAGATAAATATCTAGATAGAGCTATCAAAGAATTAGAAGATAGAATATTTGTATCCGAAACAGGTTCAGGACTCATTACCATTGATGTTGACATGGAAGAACCAAAACTCGCAGCTGATATTGCAAATTTCATATCAGAATTTGTCACAAAATTTGTATCAAAAGTACAAAAAGCAAATGCCTTTAAGAATCGAGTATTTATTGAAAATCAATTGACAAGCTCTTCGGAAATTTTAAATAAATCTGAAGAAAATCTTGTTAAGTTTAAAAATAAAAACCCTATTAATTTGGACACTCCCGAAATAGCCATGACCCGAACAAGGCTTCACAGAGAAATTGAAGAAAATCAAACTGTATATCTGACTCTTAGGCAACAATTCGAAATTGCACGAATCGATGAGCAACAAGAAGAAATTTTAATTAATATATTAGATGAAGCTATACCTGCAGTAAGAGTATCTAAACCAAAAAAAATAATTATACTATTACTTGCTGGTTTTTTAGGTATCGCAATTTCGATTCCTGTCATTTTATATAAAGATTACCCAACAATTTGAGACTACCTCGCTATAGTTGGAAGCATCCGTTTAGTCACGCAGGGATAAATTATCTTATAGGCGTCGGTGGCACAATGATTTTTATTATTGGCGGAAAAGGATTAAGCTATTTATTTCAAATAACTATGACCTATCAATATGGTGCTTCTGTGGCGGGCATATTTACTCTTTGGTTTTTGAGTATAAATATAATGTCATTTTTATCACGGTGGGGATTAGATGTTTTATCTGTTCAACTTATTCCGAAATACCAAGGACAGCCAGGAAAACAATGGTATACTATAAAATCAATTTTAGTATTATCTAGTATAACATCACTGTTATTTTCTGGGTTTTGGTTTCTTATACATCCTTGGGTAGCGAAAACCATTTTTAACAATGCATCTCTAGCCACTCCATTCTTCTATAGTATTTTTATTTTATTTCCATTCAATTTTTTATTTTTATTTGGCGGAGTACTTCGTGGCTTTAAACAATTCTATTCTTTTGCTTTTGTTCAACACTTTTTTCTACATCTCGTCGCTTTGATTGCTTTATTTGTCGGTAATAATTATTTAAATCAATCCATTAATTTACAATTTCCAATTTATGCTTTTTCCATTGGAATAGTTGGAAGCACATTAGCAGGAATTATTCTTGTCTATAAACAATATCCTAATGGAATAATTATAGAAAAGACTGATGACAAAATATTAAAAGCAGGTACGCCATTCGCTTTATCAAATTTATCATATTTTTTATTAAGTTGGATGGATGCACTTTTAATTGGAATTTTTCTAAATAACGAATCAGTAGGGATTTTTAATTTAATTTTAAGAATCGCTATGATAATTAGTCTCCCTATCCTGGGGATAAATAGTGTTTCTGGGCCAAAAATTTCTAGTGCTTTCTTTTCTCGTTCTGCATCAAAGTTAAAGAAGAATATTCTTGTCACTGTAGCCGTTGGTTTTTCCACTGCCCTTCCCTTGAGTTTGATTATTATATTATTTCGTGAAAAAATATTAACCTTATTTGGGCCAGAATTTGGTATGGCAAGTCTTCCTCTTTTGATTTTAGCTATTTCTCAATTTTTTCATTCTTCTACTGGGTCTGCTGGTTTATCGCTACAAATGATGAACCGAGCTAGAGATTTTCAAAATATATTAATCGGTGCTGTTTTATTAAAATTATGTCTTGGTACATTTCTAATTCCAAATTTCGGTTTAACTGGTGCGGCTATCAATGTTATGATCGTAACACTTTTTTGGAAAAGTACAACTTGGCTAATTCTAATTAAGAGGTTTAAAACATTTAGATTATCAATAAATGGTGGATTAAATGTCTAATGTAAATTGGCCCAACTTTTTAATTGTCGGCGCAGCAAAAGCGGGTACAACCGCTTTGTACCATCAATTAACTCAACATTCTGAAGTTTTTATGAGCGAGCAAAAAGAAATGAATTTTTTTGCATTAAAAGACCAAACTCTTGATTTTAAAGGACCAGGGGACATGGACGGTATCCATCGCACATCAATCACAAATCAATCTATATATATATCATTTTTTTCTAATCTTAAGAATAAAAAAGCAATTGGAGAAGTATCACCTTTATATCTCTATTCACCTATTGCACCGGAATTAATTAATTCTTTAATTCCTAATTCTAAAATTATCATTATATTAAGAAATCCTGTGGATCGTGCATTTTCAGCTTTTTCTCATTTACGACGAGATCATCGTGAAAAGATAGATGATTTTGAAAAAGCATTCGACCAAAATGATACTAGAAAAGAATTAAATTGGGCTGAAATTTGGCATTATAAATCAATGGGACTATATTTCGATCAAGTTCAACGATATTTACAATATTTTCCTAAAAATCAAATGCTATTTATCATATATGACGATTTCGTAAATACCCCGCAGAAAGTCCTTGAAAAATTATGTACATTCCTCTCAATTAATTCAAATTTCAAATTTGATACAGAGTCTAAATATAATAAATCAGGTACACCTCGATTTCAATCTTTTCATCAAATGTTAATTCGTCCTCATTTGTTTAAAAAAATACTAAAAAACTTTTTACCCAAATTTATTAGAACTCATATTCGAGAATCACTTTTAAACTTAAATCTAAAAAAAAACAAATCTCTTACTTCAGCTCAATTTGATTCAATTTATCCTGCTTTCAAAGATGATATTGAAAAACTAGAACGATTGTTAAACCTGGATCTATCACAATGGAAGAGTTTTGAATAAATCAATACCTACATTTAGAGATTTTTGGAATAAAAATTATGCCGTGAGTTGTTTTCCTCCCACATGGTATATCTTTCAACGATTAGGAGCAATCCTGGCTTTTACAGGATTCCGTTTTGGAATTTCGCCCAATGGAATGACCGCCTTAGGAGGTGTATTAGGATTCATTACTATTTGGTTATTTGGCACTTTACCAAATGATAATATATCGTCAATACAATTAGCAATCATGTTTGCTATAGTTTATTCATTTGATTGTTCAGATGGTCAATTAGCTCGTGCCACTGGAAAAACTTCCGACTGGGGAAAATGGTTTGACTTAACAATCGATTTATTACTTATTATTCTTTTTCCATTAGGTATTGTATTTTTTCTCCATGGTATTTTTTCCGTTCTTCAACTGAGTGGACTTATACTAATCTTAACTTTTGGACGTGCTTTAGCATTGTTAACATCAGCCATTAAACGTACAGATGGAGAGAACCATACCCCTAGCAATTCTATTCTTAAAAAGGTATTTCAATCCATAGTAGATACACCTACTTTTTATGTGATTCTTTGTTTATTTCGAGTCCAACCCGATTGGTTATTTTACACTAGCATGGCGTATGGATTATTATTTGTATTTGTTGGTATTTATTTTTCTAAATCATTCATCAAATGAAAAAAATAAATAACTCTATTTCAAAATTAGCCTTGTTACGGTCTCTAGTTATTCTATCTCTTTTTGGAATGCCTGGAATAGTACAATTTGATACATCAGGTATTACACATACCTATGGAATCTTCAATCTTCAATCTTTTTCTAGAATGACTGTTTATATTGCCATAGGAATCATAGTATTCCTCTTTTTTGTTGGAATTAAAAAATTAAAAATCAATAAAAACAATTTTTCTTACTTTTCTTTTCCTATTCTCTATTATTCTATTGCTCTAATTATTTCAATCCCCATGTTGAAAGGAACGGAATTTCTATTATCAAGCTATTTTATATTTGAATGGCTGACGTTTTTAATTTTATTCTATCTCTATGTTATGGAACACCCCAATTTTTCAATTTCAATAGTGATTAAAGATATCATTTTAGTGATTTGGTTAAAAATAAGTACTCTTTTATTAATCATTCCTATTTTACCCACTTTGGGAATATTCTTTGATCCCGTACTTGGAGTAATGCGCCTAGGCGGTTATTTCATTGGGCCAAACGTTTTGGCTACCTTGGCAGCCTTACTAGCATCATACTATTATTTCTTTTATGATGGTCCATCCTATAAAAAATATAGTATTTTTATTTTTGCAGTTTTAATAATTATTGCAACCAATTCAAGAGGAGCACTTCTAAGCTTTATTGTGGCATTTTCTTTTTCTCTTATTGGGTCAAAAAAAGGATTAAATCATCTCATCCTATTTTATTTTGGTGGGGTTGTAATATCCGTCATATTAACCTATGCAGATTATCTTATGCGAGGTTTAGATATATCAAATTTAATCACATTGTCAGAACGCGTCCCTCTTTGGGGTAAATATGCTCTTGAATTTCCTCGGAGTCCTATTATTGGATTTGGCTATATTTCAGGTGTGAAAAACTTAAGTCTTATTATTCCAAAAATACATTGGATTGCTCCCCATGCTCATAACGATTTTATTCAATCTTTTATATCTGGTGGAGTAATAATGGGACTATTTACGATTGGAGTTTATTGGTCATTATTTAGAAAATGTTACCAATCTTTTTTACCAACTAATTTAAATCTCCTTATGAAAAACTGGTTTATTATTTTATTTGGATACGCCATGCTAACCCCCATCATTAATTGGAAACTTTTTGCTGTTTCAGGTATATTTTGGATGTTATTTATCTCATTAAAAATTGAATATGAAAATATTATTTGTACATAATTATTATAAATTTTCTGGTGGAGAAGATCAGGTATTTATTGCTGAAATGAATCTAATGAAAACACATGGTCACGAAGTGTATTCATATTCAGTAAATAATGATAAAATCAATTCAGTTTTTGCTAAAATACACACCGCTGTTAACTTAGCATATTCCACTAAGAGCAAAAACGAATTTTCCAAAATATTAAATGAATTCAATCCAGATATAGTGCATTGTCATAACTTTTTTCCACGCCTAACACCATCAATATTCGATGCCTGTATAGAAGCAAAAATCCCTTCAGTTTTAACACTCCATAATTATCGATTGGTTTGCCCAAGTGTATATTTAATGAAAAATAATAAACCATGGGAATTATCAATTCATAAAAATCCATATTACACCATTCCTTTTAAAGTTTATAAAAATTCTTATTTTGGCACAGCAACAATAGCCTATATGATTAATTATCATAAAAGAAAGAATACTTGGGGGAAAAAAATAGATAAAATTATTAGTTTGACTATGTTTGGAAAAAATAAATTTATTGAAGCTGGATTTTCACCTAATAACATGGTAACAAAACCAAATTTTATTTCAGATCCATATAATAAACATTATCATCGCGAAAAATTCGCTTTATTTATTGGCCGGATATCATCTGAAAAAGGGATAAATTTTCTTTTAGATGCATGGGAGAATATTGATTTTTCTCTCAAAATTGTAGGCGATGGTCCTTTGTTGGAAAAACTATCCAAAACTAATAAAAATATTCATTTCTTAGGCAAAATCCCAAATGAATCAGTCAAGGTGCTTCTACAACAAGCTCAGTTTTTAGTCTTTCCGTCCCAATGGTATGAAGGGTTCCCTATGGTATTAGTAGAAGCATTAGCTTGCGGAACACCAGCACTCGTCACAAAGATTGGGTCTATGAAAGAAATTATAAAAGATGAAGTCCATGGTTTACATTTTGAATTAGGAAATAAAAAACAATTTATTGAAAAATCAACCCGATTGATTCAAAATAAAACTTTCTGTGAAACTATGGGTAAAAATGGACGAAAAGAGTATTTGGAAAAATATACTCCTGAAGTCAATTACAAATTGCTTAATTCAATTTACCAAGATGCAATTTCAAATTACACCAAACATACATTTTCTTAGTGAATGAAAATGATAAATATCTTAATAAACAATTATAAATGAAAACTATCGTTAAATATCAATTATTTGGAGTGGATTATTCAATCGTTGATTATAATCTCGCATCGGATATTATCATTAATAATGCCGTAAAAAACAATAGTTTTGGCGTTTCTGCACTTGCAACTCATGGGTTAATTACAAGTGTGGAAAACCAAAGTTTTAATAAACAATTAAAATCAATAGATTTAATTGTTCCTGATGGACAGCCAATTCGATGGGCACTCAACAGTTTGTATAATACAAACCTAATAGACCGAGTTTATGGGCCTACCTTAACATTGTTTGTATTAGAAAAGGCAGAAAAACTAAATTTGAATGTTTTTCTATTTGGCAGCACAAAGAATACATTAGAAAAATTTAAAAAATTTATTCAACTTAATTACCCCGGAATTTATATTTCAGGGGTGCATGTAGATCGATTTCGAGAAGCAACGTCAAATGAAGATATAAAAGATATAAAAAAAATTAATGAATCTAATGCGCATATCGTATTAGTTGGTCGAGGGTGCCCACGCCAAGAGAAATGGGTTTCTGATCATTTAGGTAAGATTAATAGTGTTATGATGGCGGTTGGAGCTGCTTTCGACTTTCATGCAGGGACTGTAAAACAAGCACCAGCTTGGATGCAAAATAATGGCTTAGAATGGTTATTTAGGTTAATTCAAGAACCGAAACGTTTATGGAAAAGATATTTTTATACAAACTCATATTTTATTTATCTTTTTATTAAACAAAAAATATTTAAAAAATAATGAAGGAATCAAATGAATAAGATTGTTGTCAGTGGATCAAATGGACTGATTGGCGGAGAAGTTGTAAGCTATTTTTCAGAAAGAGGAATGGCAGTTTTTGGTATCGATAATAATATGAGAGCTGATTTTTTTGGCCCCGCAGGAGATACAACTTGGAATAAAAATAGATTACAAAAAATGCATGAAAATTATATACCCAATAAAATTGATATAAGAGACCGTGAAGCCATTATAAAATTTATAAGTAAGTTAAAACCAGATGCAGTCATACATACAGCTGCACAACCTAGTCATGATTTGGCTGCAACGCGCCCATTTGATGATTTCGATGTAAATTGTGTTGGAACTATGAACTTATTAGAATCGACAAGGCAATGTTCTACATCAATCCCTTTTGTGCATATGTCAACGAATAAAGTTTATGGAGATGCACCAAATAATTTATCATTAGTTGAAAATAAAACGCGGTGGGATTATTCAGATGAAAAATATTATAATGGAATTAACGAACAATTTTCAATTGACCATTCAACCCATTCAATATTTGGAGCATCAAAAGTTGGTGCTGATATTATGGTTCAAGAATATGGAAAATATTTTGGAATGCCTACATGCAGTTTAAGAGGAGGATGTCTAACTGGGCCAACCCATGGTGGTGTAGAATTACATGGATTTCTAAGCTACCTAATTAAATGTAATATAATTAATAAGAAATACATTATTTTTGGGTATAAAGGAAAACAAGTTAGAGATAATATTCATTCATATGATGTGGCTAATTTTATTCATGAATACATTATGAACCCAAAACCCGGTGAAGTTTATAACCTCGGTGGTGGAAGAGGTAATTCTATTTCAATATTAGAAGCATTTGAAATGATTGAAAATATTTCAGGTCAGAAAATGCAATATGAATATAATGATGAAAATAGAGTCGGAGATCATATTTGCTATATCTCTGATTTAAGAAAAATGAAATCTCATTACCCTAATTGGGGTATAACTAAAGATTTAAAACAAATATTTCAGGAAGTTTATCAAGGATGGATGGAAAGATTAAAAACCGAAACTGAATAAAACAAATTTAATAAACATTAACAATACACCTTAAGAGATTATAAATACAATGAAACAAAAAATATTAATTACTGGAGGAGCTGGGTTTATCGGCTCTCACCTATGTGAAAGACTATTAACAGAAGGACATAATGTTCTTTGTGTTGATAATTATTTCACAGGCTCAAAATCTAACATTGCACATTTATTGGATAACTATCAATTTGAAGTTATGCGTCACGATGTAACTTTTCCTCTTTATGTAGAAGTCAACCAAATATTCAATATGGCTTGCCCTGCTTCCCCCATTCATTATCAATACGATCCAGTTCAAACTACTAAGACTAGTGTTCATGGGGCTATCAATATGCTTGGTCTGGCAAAACGAGTTAACGCTCGAATTTTCCAAGCATCTACCAGTGAAGTATATGGCGACCCTACGCAACATCCACAAAAAGAAGCTTATTGGGGAAATGTCAATCCAATTGGACCACGTAGTTGCTATGATGAAGGAAAACGTTGCGCTGAAACTTTATTCTTCGATTATTTTCGTCAGCATGATTTAGATATAAAAGTTGGTCGCATATTTAATACTTATGGTCCAAGAATGCGTCCAGATGACGGACGAGTTATTTCTAATTTTATTGTTCAAGCTTTGACTGGAAAAGATATTACCGTTTATGGGAAAGGAGATCAAACTCGATCATTTTGCTACGTTGATGATTTAGTAGAAGGTATTTTAAAATTCATGGCAACAGAAAAAGGTTTTACTGGACCTATGAATCTTGGTAATCCTATTGAGTACTCAATATTAGAAATTGCCGAAATAATCATTGACCAGGTGGGAAGTGAATCTAAAATTATATTTGAATCACTACCAGAAGACGATCCAAAACAAAGACAACCTGATATTTCAAATGCAAAATCTAATCTTCAATGGGAACCCAAAACTCAATTAAAAGAAGGGTTAGATAAAACAATTAGATATTTTGATCAAATACTTTCAAATGAAGCCTAAAATTGAATCAATAAAACAAATTACTTGAATTCTGATTTTCAAATGCACAAACAATAATTATGAGTAAAGCAACAAAATCAAAAACTGTGAATTGGTTTTTAACAATTTTTGCTGATAGCCTATCATTTTGGGGTGTTTTTTCATTTTGTATCATGTTATACAATACTGGATTATTTGGATATGCAAGATCTGTATTTGATGTATCTTCAATGGAAGTCTTTCTTGCCTATTTGCTTTTTATTTACGTGTTATACAATAATGGTGCCTATAGAAGAAAACGGGATTTTGCAGGTATTCAACGTTTAAAAAGTGTTATCAAAGGAATACTCCAAGCAGTTGTCATTTATATTGTATTAGCCTATACTGTTAAATACCAAATCCCAAGAATCATTTCCATCACCTTCATTATTACAATTCCCATAATTGTAATTTTTTCCCGAATTCTTGTTCAATTAATTGAAGCTAAACTATTTCATCACCTGAATCAAGAAAATGTATTAGTCTATGGAGCAGGAAAAGTAGGTACAGCCTTTGTTGCAGCGGTAAAAAAGCTATCCAATGCACCATTAAACATCATTGGTTTTGTCGATGATAGAATTTCATCTGGTAATTTAGTTGGAAATCCGATACCTATCTTGGGTGGCTTAGAAAATGTAGAGTCCATAATTCACCAATATCAAATTGATCATATTATCGTTGCAATAAAAGACCCAAAACCTGAAATAAATAATTCATTATTAGACATATCAAACCGACACAATATTGCTATGAGTTTTCATCCTACGCAAAAACTTTTCGAAAATAATCCCTATAAATTGAAAGATGTAGCCGGCCTTCCTCTATTATCTACAACGCAACAAACAATTGACCCGAAACCATTTTATGATTTAATGAAACGTATTTTTGATTTTTCATTTTCATTATTAGGATTAACTTTTACTTTTCCACTTTGGTTGGTCATTGGATTTATTATTAAAATTAACAGTAGCGGGCCTATCCTTTTTAGCCAAACAAGAATAGGATTAAATGGAAAACCATTTAAAATATTTAAATTCAGAACGATGAAAACTGATTCTGAAAAATATGCACATTGTCCTACAGATAAGGATGATAAACGAATTACTCCATTTGGGCGGTGGTTGCGAAAATTAAGTTTAGATGAAATTCCGCAATTAATAAATGTAATAAAAGGTGAAATGAGTTTAGTTGGGCCACGACCTGAAATGCCATTTATTGTAGATACTTATGAAACGTATGAGAAAAAAAGATTATCTGTTATTCCAGGTATTACTGGTCTTTGGCAAGTAAGTCCTGCAAGGAATGCGGAAATTCATGACAACCCCGAATATGATTTACTTTATATTGAACATCGAGATTTAAGTCTCGACATACTTATTCTAATTTTAACAATCGTATTTGTATTTCGCTCATTTACAAATTAACAAAATGAAATATATATTTTTATTTTTTGGGATTATTCACTTATTACTTGGAGATAATTTACCTCTAACCTTCGAGCCTCGAATCTCAACAAATTATTATTCATCTGGATCTATTTATCATTTTAATAAATCAGGGCAAACATCTATTACCACTCTAGGGTTGGGTGCTCGAAAAACTGAAGGAGCATTTTCGATTACGGGGTTATTTCAATTTACATCTGCGCATAACTTATCCTATAAATCAACTTTCTTTAATCCCGATTTAAATATTGAAATGAATAGAGATTATATCGAAACTGATAATACTTGGTTTGAATCATCAAATTTAAAAATTGCATACAAAACAAATTCTTTTTTAGCATCATTTGGAAAATACAATCAATCTTGGGGACATGGTAAATCATCTCTTGTTCTCTCCGATAATATACCTAGCTATCCTCAAGCGGGTTTTTCTTGGAGGATGTCCAATGCATTGACTCTAGAATATTTAATTGGGTCTCTTTCAAGCCAAATGATTGATTCTAGCTCAAATCTACTTTATGATAATGTAGGATCACGTAACACATACTATTCTCGTTCCATTGCAGCACATCGTATTGTTTGGACTCCATCTCCATCGATTACATTTTCTGCTATGGAAACTGTTATTTTTGGTCATAGAGCAATTGATGTTCACTACCTCATGCCTTTCATCCCATTTTGGTCCATGCAACATTACACCGGCGATATTGATAACATACAGATGTGCGGTGAAATCATTTGGCACTTTAAAAAAGATATAGACCTTTATGGATCTCTTTTTATTGATGAATGGCGGCCTGAGTGGACCTTAGATGAAAAAAACAGAAATTGGTTCGGATATCAACTTGGTATTGTTGGGCACAATATTCTAAACAATAATGATTTAATCAGGATAGAGTATAACTGGACTGATCATCGAATCTACAAACATCGTTTTCCAATTAATGATTCATATTCCTATGATTATTCAATTGGGTTTTGGGCTGGCCCTCATGCAGAAGAACTCTATCTATCTTACAAATTTAATATAAAAGAATTTAATATATTGGCTAATATATCAAATGTGAAACGCGGAGAGTATTCTTCTCAAATGTTAGAAGATCAATATAATAATATTCTAAACGAAAGATTCTCAGGAAATACAGAAAAGAGATTATTTGCAAATATCATTGGTGAAAAACCATTTTTATCTAACAAAATAAATTTAAAACTTGGTGTTCAATGGATTGACTGGGAAAACCCAGGATTTAATCCTTTAATTCCCAATAATAATTTAAAAGAAATTCAAAAATTCTCTTTTTATTTTGGTGTGTCAGGTAAAACTGACATCACTTTTGATTAGGTTAATAAATCTTTTAAATAATTCCCATATTCATTCCGATATCCATTAGCCAAATGTTCAAGATCTTCCTGGCTAATAAATCCCTTACCGTAAGCAATCTCTTCAAGACAAGCCACTTTTAGTCCTTGACGATCTTCAATCGTTTTTATGAAATTGGATGCATTGTTCATAGCTTCTTGAGTACCTGTATCCAACCAAGCATACCCACGTCCCATCAATTCTACGCTTAAGCGATTTTGATTAAGATAGGACTGATTAACACTAGTAATCTCTAATTCTCCACGTGCAGATGGTTTCACATTTTTAGCAATTTCAATCACATCATTTGGATAATAATACAATCCGACTACAGCATATTTTGATTTTGGATTATTAGGCTTTTCTTCAATACTAGTGGCGTTTCCAGAATCGTCAAACCCAACTACACCATAACGTTCAGGATCTTTTACTCCATATCCAAATACAACTGCCTTGTTATTATTTGTTACGTGTTTAACACTATTTTCTAATAGACCAACTAAACCATGTCCAAAGAAAATATTATCGCCCAAAATAAGCGTGACAGAATCTTTTCCAATAAAATTTTCTCCAAGTATAAATGCTTGCGCTAATCCGTCGGGTGACGGTTGAACTGTATATGAAAGATTTAGTCCAAGATGATTTCCGTTGCCGAATAATTGCTTAAAACGTGGAGTATCTTCTGGTGTTGAAATAATTAAAATATCCCTAATTCCTGATAGCATTAAGGTTGATAATGGATAATAAATCATCGGTTTATCAAAAATAGGTAATAATTGTTTAGAAACAACTTTTGTGGCAGGATAAAGGCGTGTTCCACTCCCGCCGGCTAAAATAATTCCTTTCATGATTCTATCACTCCTAATCGCTCTTGCTGATATGTATTATCTTGAATTGCCTTCCACCAAGATTCATGATCTAAATACCATTGAATTGTTTTTCGAATTCCTGTTTCAAATGATTCATTTGGCGTCCAATTTAATTCTTTTTTTATTTTATTTGCATCGATAGCGTATCGGAAATCGTGCCCTGGGCGATCTGTTACATATGATATTTGATTTGAATATTGAGTCCCATCTTTTTTTGGCGAAATCTCATCTAAAATTGAGCATATTATAGTAACTACATCAATATTTTTTATCTCATTATTTCCACCAACATTATATGTTTCCCCTATCGTTCCAGATGTTAGCACGGTATGAATTGCTTCACAATGATCCCTTACATAAAGCCAATCTCTAACATTTTCACCCTTACCATAAATCGGTAGAGTTTTCCCATGAAGACAATTAATGATCATTAAGGGAACTAATTTTTCGGGAAATTGATAAGAGCCATAATTATTTGAACAGTTTGTAATTAATGTGGGTAATTCAAATGTCCTATTCCATGCACGAACTAAATGATCCGATCCGGCCTTAGATGCCGAATAGGGTGAACTGGGATCATACGCAGTTGTTTCCATAAATTTCCCTTCGTCGCCTAATGAACCATAAACTTCATCAGTCGAAACATGAAGGAATCGAAAATTATCATTATTTGTTTTTTTAAATAATGCTCTAGAATGCTCCAGTAAATTGAGTGTACCCACAATATTTGTTTGAATAAACTCGGTAGGTCCATCAATAGATCTATCCACATGACTTTCAGCTGCAAAATGAACTACCGCTTCAAATTGGTATGACTCAAAAAGAGTTTTTAATAATTCTGAATCACATATATCACCTTTTACAAAAGTATGAAATTCTTTTGGAATTCCATTGAGATTGTTGATATTTCCAGCATAGGTCATTTTATCCAAATTGATAATATGGATATCATTATTTTTTTTAAGAACATGATGAATGTAATTTGAGCCAATAAACCCACAGCCCCCGGTAACAAGAATATTTTTCATTTAATAATTAGGTAAGTTTTTTTGTTCAGATAATTTAGGTAGAATTAGATCTTTTTCTGAGAGTAATGGAGTATCATTTTTCCAATTTAATCCTATAGTTTCATCATTCCAGATAATCCCATATTGATCGTTTGGATCATAAACAGCTGTACATTTGTAGGTAACAATCGCTTCTGTAGAAGTAACTAAATACCCATGCGCAAATCCTTCGGGTATATAAAGCATTTTCCTGTTTTCAACGGTAAGATGAACAATCTCTGATTCTCCAAAAGTAGGGGATCCTATTCTGATATCAACAGCTACATCTAAAATACTCCCTGAAACAACACGAACTAATTTCCCCTGTGGATGCTTTAATTGATAGTGAAGTCCTCTAAGAACACCCAGGGTAGATTTTGCTTCATTATCCTGAACAAAATTAGTAGGAAGGCCATTTTGCTCAAATATTGGCGTTTTATAAGATTCAAAAAAGTAACCTCGATCATCTTCAAAAACACGAGGAGTTATAATTTTCACACCCTCAAGTGATGTATTTTCAACAATCATTGAATTTTTAACCTTCCTACATTATCAAATCGAAATCCATATTCAATTAATTTTTCAATACTTAAAATATTCCGAGTATCTAAAATTATTGGTGATTTCATAATTGTTTTTAATGTGTCCAAGCTCAACCCTCTAAATTCATTCCACTCAGTCATAATAGCAACTGCATCTGTATTTTGGCATGCTTCTTTCCATGATGTAAAATATTTTAAATTAGGAAAATATTTCTTCATTGATTCATTCGCTATAGGGTCAAAAGCATGAACCTGCCCTCCACCATCCAATATAGATTGAATCATATCAATGGATGAAGATTCACGTACGTCATCTGTATTCGGTTTAAATGCTAATCCCAAAACCCCAATGGTTTTTCCTGTCAAATCATCATCTACCAATTTTTTCAATTTTTCAGTCATTTTTATTTTTTGCTCATTATTGGTTATAATGGCTGCATCAATTGTATGCATAGGTGCTCCTTTTTTACGTGAAAGAGCTGCAATTGCTTCAGTATCTTTTGGAAAACAGGAACCACCATATCCCGGTCCAGGATGTAAAAACTTTGGACTAATTCGCCCGTCTTGGCCCATCGCTTTTGCTACTTGGTGAATGTCTGCACCAACTTTTTCACATAAATTAGCGACTTCATTGATATAACTAATTTTTAAAGCTAAAAATGCATTGGCGGCATATTTTATCATTTCAGCTGTTGCAACATTTGTATGAAGAATGGGCTTTTCATTCACATATAATGGACGATAAACATCTCGCATAATATCAAATGCTCTTTCACTCGTGGCACCAATAACTACTCGATCTGGCCATAGAAAATCTTTAACAGCTGACCCTTCTCTTAAAAATTCAGGATTAGAAACATAATCAAATACACCACCTTTAGGCATTGTTTCTCGAATAAGTTCACATACACGATCCCCAGTTCCAATTGGAACGGTACTTTTTGTACAAATAACTTTATAATTATTTAAATTTTTTCCAATGGCACGTGCAACAGATTCAACAGCTGAAATATTTGCTTCACCATTTTCACCTTGGGGAGTTCCAACTGCAATAAAAATTACATCTGCTGTTTGAATCGCTTCATCTACATTTGTTGTAAATGATAATCTTCCTGTGCTTACATTTCGTTTTACTAGATCATCCAACCCTGGTTCATAAATTGGAATTTCACCTTGTTGAAGTAATTTTATTTTAGATTCTATTTTGTCAGCACAGTTGACATAATGGCCAAAATCAGAAATTCCTGCACCACTTACAAGTCCAACATATCCAGTGCCAATAACAGTTATTTTTTTCACAATAATTCCTTAAATATTAGTCTATAATTTAATGATATATAAAAGACAACCCAACACTCACATCAACCCTAATCTTCTTCTCAATAACCATTCAGCAGATAATATCCCTAATATAAAAACAAAAAATATCCAATTATTATGTAATATAACTTTTGAATAAAAAATCTCATTTTTAGATTTTAATGAAATATTATTAACTAAAAGGTGTCTGTCATCCCATTGATTAAAAGTGCCATTATTTTCATAAGCAAGTGTAAAGAGTGGTCCTTTATTCAAATAAACATGATTCAGTTCTATTTGACTCTCCTGAACTTGAATTGCCCCTTCTCCAACTAGGATAGAATTTTCTCCATATAATAATTCAATTTCATAATCCAATTGCCCAAATTGAGAAGCCCAAAATTGAGATGTATAATTCCCGGTTTTTTCATTAAATCTGATTGGTTTTGTGTTAATTCTTTCCCCTTGCTGTGATATATGAAGGAAGCCTTCATCTGCAACTTGAGTGTCTCGAATTGGTTTACCTGAAACTGTCACTCTCTCACCCTGTTGATAGGAGTTTTTATCAGAGCGAAAATAAAAATCACGATCATTCCCAGTTCTCATCAACCATGAAAATACAGGATCAAACATTTCGTTTATTAAATTTGATAACTTAGTATCACGTGTTTTATAATATAATGTATTAAGATCTGGTGAGGCCCAAACCATAAATCTCAATGGTGATTTTTCACCGATAAGAAATAAAGGGAAATCGAATTCAGACAAAGAGAAATTTGCCAATGAAATCGCATTTGAAGAATCCAATTCAATTTGAGCAAATAATGGAGGAAGGTTTGACCGTTCAACATCCATTCGATTTATTTTATGAAAAGGGAAAAACGAGTCCCAATTTGAGTTTAAATTCCAATCATACGTTGTTTCTAATTGTATTAAAGGATCATTTAAGGATACGTCCACGAGTGATAGAAATGTTTTTAGCGACGATTTATCTGTATCATGACCAACAACAAATGCAATACTTGTTTGCTGCGCTATTAATTTTTTCGCAAGAATTCTCAAATAAGATTTCCATTCAGATGCATTTTCTTTTATGGGATTATTATCAAAAATAATTAAATCATACTTTGTATCCCAAAAAGATTTTAATGGTTTAGAATATCCATCGGGACGATATACATAATGATCTATTTGATAGTTTGGATTATCAGTTAGAATCTGTTTTATAATATGTGTATTAAAATTTGGTGCACCTGTGAAAAATGCGATGGCATAATCATTTTTTAAAACCTGAATAGGAACAATTTGTTTATTGTTAAAAATATTATTTTCATCCGAAAGAACATTGACTTGAACTTTATATTTTATTTCCCCAGTATGATTGGGATTAATTCGAAATCGGACACGTTCTAAACTCCCATCGCCAGAAACGGTTACAACTTTTGAGCCGACCAATTTCGTCCCTGAATAGATTGTAACATTCAATCTTTCATTGATAGTACCATGACTTGAAATGGTTACATCGAAATCTGCATTTTCACCTTTAATAATAACTGGTGGTGCATCAATTGAATGAATTGCCACATCAATTAAAGGCGTTTCATCACCGACACCTACTATATGTATTGGAGATGATATTCCTATACTTTGTGAAGGAATTTCAGATCCTAAATTTGCTTGCCCATCTGTAATTATAATCGACCCACCTAACCCTTCTATGTCACTGGATTGAATATGAGAAATCACTTGCCCTAAATCAGTTGATCCTTCTGCTATTTTTTTATCTCCTAATGCCCATGTAGTATCTAAATTACTCCCGAATCCAATCACTTTTAAATTAACGTTTTTTTCATTAATTCGATCTATAAGCATATCAATTCCAGAAATAAATGAACCCACGGAAGGATGAGAATGATAAGACATACTTAAGGATCTATCGATGTATATATGCCAATCTAAATCTATCGATTTGGATTTTGATTGTTCAATATTTGGATCTAATAACAATAATACAAGTAGTAAAAGTAAAAAACTTCTTAACATTAAAATTGGCCGAAGTTTAATATTCTTCCTTACTTGATAAAAAGAAAATATCAGCCCTAATAAACCAATTAATAAAATGAACCAAAATAATTGATCCGGACTTGTATAAGTAAGTTTCAAGTCTACCCTAATTTCAAATTTGGATTAACTCCAAAATTAAGAGACCCTGTTTCTCCATTTTGAAATTTTAATTCACCTAAATAGCTTATCATTGCAGCATTATCCGTACAATAAGATAATTCTGGAAATAAAATTTGTATATTTTTAAAACTGGTTTCCATTGAATCCCTTAAACATTTATTTGCTGCAACCCCGCCAGCAATAATACATGTATTGACCTGTGTTTTATTAATTGCTCTTTTCATTTTTTCAACCAACGCATCAACAATTGCTTGCTGATAACTCGCAATTATATCCTTTTTAGTTAAAGAATTACTTTCTTTAAAATCATCCATAAAGTATAATAAAGAAGTTTTTAATCCACTAAAGCTAAATTCTAGAGAATCCTTTGCCATTAGACTGCGAGGAAAATTATATGCTTTAGGATTTCCATCTCTTGCATGTTTTTCAATTTCAGGTCCTCCCGGGTATCCTAATCCAAAAATTCGAGCACCTTTATCAAAAGCTTCTCCCGCCGCATCATCTCGTGTTTCGCCTAAGAGTTCATAATCATTCATCTTTTTGATGTGCCATAATTGAGTGTGCCCTCCCGAAACGAGTAGGCATACAAACGGATATGCTAACGAAGGATCAGCCAAAAAGTTCGCAAAAATATGTGCTTCAAGATGATTGACAGGAATGACCGGAATATTTAGTCCAAACCCCAATCCTTTTGCAAAACTTACACCTGTTAATAAAGTGCCAGCCAGCCCAGGACCATATGTTACAGCAATTCCATCTATATCATTTTTTGTAATGTTTGCTTCAATTAGTGCTTCATGCACAATTAAATTCAATTGTTTTTCATGTTCACGAGAAGCTAATTCTGGAACGACGCCCCCAAATCGAGAATGGATTAATTGGGAACTAACTATACTTGATAATATCTGTCCATCTCGACATATAGCAGCTGCCGTCTCATCACAGGACGATTCAATTCCTAATATTGTCATTTTACTTCACGAGCAACACCCAATTCTAAACTCCGGGGTGAAATATCTCGCCATTCAAGCACATCAGCTGGAATAATTACTATAGGTTCATAAAATTGAATTTTACGGTTCCAACTATTAAAATCGATAATGATTTGAATATCTTCCGGATTCAATTTAGCAATACGTTGAACACCTCCAACAACGGTTAAGGAGATCGTTTGAGGAGATGGAAATACTCGAATATTTTTTTTAATATTTATTACATTTACAGGAATGTCAACAATAATTCGTTCGCCTATTTCCTGAATATTTAGTTTTATCATTACAGCATCATGTGAATAGTTAATTAATCTACCTAATGATTCTATTTCCATTAAACTTTGCAAAGGTATTGTAATTCCTGAAACTGTATCTAGAATTGTTTCAACATGATTAATTAATGCCAATTCTTCTTTTGGACCCGCAATTTGAATTTGATTGGGTGTAATTTTGATATTACCGACTTGAATATGCCCCGAGGTGGGAATAACAATTAGATTTGATAAAACTGAAACTGTTTTAACTTTATAATCATCTAAACTAATTTGAATACGATTTGGATGGACAATTTCTACAAATGAAATATTATAATTAGAAGGTAGAACTACTTTTTGGGGATATTTTTCAAAATATTCATTTAAAATAAATTCATATTCTTGAGAAATACCTTCAAGATCTAAAACTAATTTGAATCCTGCATATTTTTTAAGTAAAGTAGATTTAAATAAATCTCTACCTGTACCTTTTAGCCTAACAGTCGCAAATTGCGGAACTTCTTCCCGGTGTGCCTTTTGGACGTTTAAATTTCGCGCTTCAATTGGAAAATCCATCATCATGGTATATTCGTTTTCTGATACAACAAATATCCATAATAATAGCGCTAATCCAAAAGCGCCCAAAGGCATTGCTATTCTTTTAAAGAATAGAGAATCAATGGGCTTTTTTTGTGCCATAAGATGACGTTACCCATTGATGGGCAATTATTCTTCTTTCTCAGTTTTAGAAACGGGTGCTTCTTTGGTTTCAACTATTCCACCATCTTTTTCAGCCCCAATTGCTAAATCCAACAACTCTTGTGGTAACTCTAGTTTTTCACCTGTTGTAGTATTCTGATTTTTTAGGAATTGTTTAACTTCATTCGTTGCAGACGTAGATTTGCCTGTTCCAGCCAATTCTTCTTTAAAAAGAATTACTTTCTTATCATCAGGCGCAACAGTCATCACAATTCCGGAAAGATTTGCGCCAACTTCGTATTGGCTTGCCAATGCTTTACGATCGCGTTTTGACATTTTTCCAAAAGGAATAATTCCTTCGACTTCTAAGTCTAATTGAATAATAATCCCTTTATCTAAAACTCGAATGATTTCACCACTTACTTCATTTCCAGCCTGATAATGTTCAACAATATTTGGCCATGGGTCTTCAAATAATTGTCTATAACCTAAGGAAATTCTTCGATTCTCTCGAGAAACTTCTAAAATACGAACTTCAATTTCCTGGCCTTTTTCAACAACTTCCTTTGGATGCTTAATTACTTTTGTCCAAGAAAGATCGGATACATGGACAAGCCCATCAATCCCTTCTTCCAATTCTGCAAAAGCACCAAATTGAGTAAGGTTTTGAACTTTACAGTTGTGAACCGTTCCTACCATGTATTTTTCTTCAATCACATCCCATGGATCAGGCATAAGTTGTTTTACGCCAAGACTAATCTTTCGATCTTCAGAATCAATTGCAAGAACCTTCGCTTCTATTTCATCACCCATCTTATATACTTCAGATGGATTTTTAATATGTTTAGTCCAAGAAATTTCCGAAACATGGATTAAGCCTTCTACTCCAGGTTCCAATTCAATAAAACAACCATAATTAGTTAAGCTGACAACTTTCCCTTTCAAGATATTTCCAACAGGAAATTTAATTTCAACATCGTCCCATGGATGAGGAACTAATTGTTTTAATCCTAAAGATACACGTTTTCTTTCTTCATCATATTCAATGACTTTAACCGTAATACTATCATTCATTTCAAGAACTTCAGATGGATGATTCACACGCCCCCAAGTCAAATCGGTAATATGTAATAAACCATCAATTCCACCTAAGTCGACAAATACACCAAAATCAGTAATATTTTTCACTCGTCCTTCTAATATAGAGCCAACTTCTAATTCCTTAAATAATGCATCACGTTGTTCAATAAGGCTTTCTTCTAAAATAACTTTATGAGAAACAACAATATTTTTCCGTGCTTCGTTGAATTTAACAATTCGAATTTCAATTTCTTTATCAAGATAAATATCGAAATCTTGTACGGGACGGACATCTACTTGTGATCCAGGTAAGAAAGCTTGTACGACTCCTAAATCAACAATCATTCCGCCTTTTATTCTACGAATAATGGTCCCGGTTATAATAGTTTGATTATCGAATGCGTCACGAAGTTCCTGCCATCTTCGCATAAAATCAGCTTTTTCCTTGGACAATATTGTATTACCACTAGCATCTTCTATAAATTCTAAAAATACTTCAACTTTATCTCCAATGGATGGTAGATCATCTTTCTTAAATTCATGACGATCAATGATACCTTCAGATTTAAAGCCAATATCAATTAATACATCCCGGTCGTTCATACCAACAACACGACCAGTAATTAGAGAATGTTCTGTAATTTCACCGAGGGTGCTTGAGTACATTTTCTCGAGATCAGCACTTATTTCTTGATCTACTTTATGAGCATCAATTTCACTTTGTCCAACAATACGAATATCATGGAAAAGTTCAGGGTTTAAATAATCTTTTATTTCGGCTACAGTTTCGGCCGGGGTAGTAGGCACTTCCATGCTGGCTTCTTCTACAACTGTTTCTACAGTTGCATCCAATGTCTCTTCAACTACCTGTTCTTTATTTTGTTCTTCAAACATGCTTATGATGTTTCCTTGTTATTTGTTATGGTTAATTAAATTTATTATTTTGTTTATTTGCTCTTTGATCGTGAGATTACTTGTATCGATTAAAATAGCATCTTTGGCTTGAATTAAAGGTGATAAAATCCTTGATGAATCCAACTCATCTCGTTTCACAATATCTTTTATTAAATCTGAAATGGTTTTGGATTCTCCCATTTTTTCAAGTTCAATCAATCGTCGCCTTGCGCGTACATCTATATCTGCAATCAGGAAAAATTTGAATTCTGCATTTGGAAATACGACCGTTCCAATATCCCGACCTTCTAATACACAACTATTTTCACCTGCTATTAATCGTTGAGTTTTTACCAGTTTCTCCCTCACAAACGGTAGGGCACTCACGGCACTTACTCGCGATGAAATATCCGCAGTACGAATTTCCGATGACACATCAACATGGTTCAATAAAATTTTATTAGATGCGTCAAATTGGATTTCCATTTTGTCTATAATCAGACGAACATTTTTTTCATCATCCGTAGCAATTCCAGCATTTTTAAGTCCCAAAGTAACTGCGCGATACATAGCACCTGTATCCAAGTGTATAAATCCCAGTATTTCGGCAATACATCTTGCTGTGGTACTTTTTCCAGATGCAGAAGGTCCGTCTATAGCTATAATCATTAATTTCAATTCTCAATAAGCCGGCAAAATTACCTTTTTACATCATTAAACTCAACGAATAAAAGAAGTAAAGTTTTTTTGATATTTATTACCTAAAATGTATTTATTTTTGATTACAGGTATAATTTTGAAATTTATAAACACTAATAATTCAATCGACCTGACCAGTAATTTAATAAAATTCATTATTATATTTTCTGATGTGGGTATTTAAAAAAACAGTAAAAATATTATTTTCTATTTTCGAAGTGATTTAATTTCTCTTTCGGTTAAAGTTCGATAGTGATTTTCGGGTAAATCCCCAAGAACTAATCCACCAAAACGAATTCGTTTTAAAGTCAGGAGTTTTAATTTCAATCGGTACATAATACGACGAATTTCTCTCTTTTTACCTTGTCGAAGCCGAATGATAACTCTAGTGCGTCCCTTGTTTGTATCCTGAGAAACTATTTCTGCTTTTCCATATTCTTTATCGCCAATATAGATTCCTCTTGCCAATTTTTGAATTTGGGCTGGTGCCATCCTTCCTTCGATAATTGCTTCATAATCTTTTGGTACACTGTTACTTGGATGAGATAAATATTGATGCAAATCACCATCATTCGTTAAAAGTAAAAGACCTGTAGTATCTTGATCTAAACGTCCCACAGGCGTTAACCTATATTTTGATGGTACAATATCTAATACTGTTCTTCGACCATGTGTGTCTTTTACAGTCGTTATTACCTTTGTAGGTTTGTGTAACATTATAACCACTTTTTCATGAACAAGAGTGATTTTTTGTCCATCATATTTCACCACATCAGTTTCTTTAACATCGTATGCAGGATCCATACAAATATTCCCATTGACTTCAGTCGTTGCCATTTGAATCAATTCATCTGCCTTACGTCGAGAAGCTATACCTGATTTTGCTAAAAATTTATTGAGTCGCATTTTAATTATCCTACTTTGATTTTTGGTGATTGTGATTCGTTATTACTTTCTGGTTCATTTTCTTCAAATACTGCAATTTGCTCACCTAAAGTTGGATCAGCTTCCATCAGATCAGTAATCTCTTTTAGTTTAGGCATATCTGATATACGATTTAACCCAAAGTGTTCTAAAAATTTTACGGTAGTTTGATAAAGCAATGGACGACCCGGACCTGAATCTCTTCCTTTGATAATTATTAAATTTCGAGTTAATAATGTTTTTAGAACACCACTGGAATCCACGCCTCGAATTGCTTCAATTTCATATCGTCCTATGGGCTGTTTATAGGCAATAATTGCCAATGAATCTAGTGCAGCAGGTGACAGAGTTAACCTCCCTGATTTATTCAACATTCTACGAATAAAATATTCAAATTTATCTCGAGAAACCAATTGAAACCCACCAGCGACTGACCTTATCTCAAATGCATGTTTTTCTTTCTTATATTGAGAATTTAAATTTTCTACCACTTCTACTAAATTAGGAGAGTCCGAATCAAAAACACTATTAACTTTTGCTTGAGTTAATGGATCTGGGCTTGCAAAAAGAAGTGCTTCAATAATAATTTTATATTCTGTTTTTTGCATTAAGCTATAGCCCCTATATGAATTAATACAATATCATCAAATACATCATTTTGTTCAAAAGAACATGTTCCATCCCGTATGAGATCGAGAATTGCTAGAAATGTAACAATTATTTCCATTCGAGTTTTTAAATTTTTCAGTAAAGTTGAAAACGATAACCTTCCTTCACCATCAAAATACTTAAAAAGGAATTCTTTTTGTTGCTCCAATTTTATTGGTTCTCTATTTAATTCAAACTGAGACATGACAGGGCGATTTTCCATGGCCTGTTTAAATACGCGAGCTAAATCATAAAGCGTTACATCTCGAAGCGCTGATCCAATTTCAACCCCTTCACTATTTTTTATTTCTTGTTCAAATTGTCTTGGTAAAATATGACTTCTATCATCCGCCATCGAGTTCAACATGTTTGCAGCATCTCGAAATCGCTTATAGTCAATCAATTGTTGCATTAATTGTGTACGTGGATCAATGATTTCACCATCATCATCCAACTCTGGTCTAGGAATCATCATTTTTGCTTTAACACGCATCAGGGTAGATGCCATAACAATAAATTCACCTGCAACTAACATATTCATCCGTTTCCAATCTTCAATAATTTCAATGAATTCTTTAGTTATTTGCCCAATTGGAATATCATAAATATCTAACTCATCTCGGCGAATAAAGTATAATAGAAGATCTAAAGGTCCTTCAAAATTTTCTAACTGAACACGATAGGACATTATTGATAATTAATTCCAGATGCTGTACGGACACGTTCAAGAACCTCATCAGCTACCGTACTAGCTTTTTCAGCACCTATTTTTAATATTTCATATACATGCATCGGATTGGAAACTAATGATTCTCTCTTTTCTCTGAATGGTCCAAAATAATCCATAATCAATTCGAATAATTCTTGTTTTACATCGCCATATCTTAGAGACGTGCCATCATATCTATCTGATAGATTCTTCTGTTCATCTATATTTAAGAACATAGAATAAAGATTAAATAATGGAGTATTTTTATCTTTAGGATGATCAATCTCTGTTGTATCTGTTACAATTTTCATTACTTTTTTTCGAATTTTCTTTTCTGTATCAAAAAGTGGGATTGTATTATTATATGACTTACTCATTTTCTGCCCATCAATGCCAGGAATAAGTTGAGTATTTTCTTCAATATCTGGCTCAGGTACAATTAATGTATCGCCATAGACACTATTAAATCGGATTGCCATATCTCTTGTCATTTCAAGATGTTGTTTTTGATCCTTCCCAACAGGAACGATTTGGCTATCAAATAATAAAATATCAGCAGCCATTAAAACAGGATAGGAGAATAAGCCCATATTCGGCTTGATCCCTTGAGCAATTTTATTTTTATATGATGTTGCTCTATCCATTAATCCCACACTAGTATGAGATGCTATTAGCCAAGTTAATTCGGTGACTTTAGGCACATCTGATTGAACCCAAAAAGTTGATTTTTCAGGGTCAAGACCTAAGGCAAGAAAATCACATGCAGCATTAAATGTATTGGATTTTAATGTATCTGAATCTGGTAAAGTTGTCATTGCGTGGTAATTTGCAATGAAACAAAATAGTTCGTTTTCTTCTTGGTATTTAATCATTCGGGACATCATCCCAAAATAATTTCCTAGGTGTAATGCTCCGGAAGGCTGAATTCCGCTAAGGACTCTTAAATTTTTCTTTTCTGACATTATTAATTTTGAATAGTTTAGTTAATTGTAAATGGTTCCATGAATAAATAGGGCCGCCAATTTTGTTGCTGATCTTTCACATATTTCTGGAAATACATTAATCGATTTGGTCTTTTCGGCAATCGGTTTAGAAGCATATTTGATTCATCAATTGTTTTATCGCCTTTTCTTTGATTACAAGGTTTACACGCAGCAACAAGATTTTCCCAAGTATCTAACCCGCCTTTACCTTTTGGAATAATATGGTCTATGGTAAGTGCCGTTTTCGAAACACCACAATATTGACAAATATGGTTGTCTCGAGCTATCACATTTTTACGATTTAAATCAACCGATAAGTTATCAAAGCGAATATAATCTCTAATTTTTATTACGCTCGGTAAATGTAAAGAAAGAGATGGACTATGAACTTGTTCATCATAATTCACTAAAACTTCAACCTTTCTTAGGTAATCTAAACAAATTGCCCGCCTTGCAGTGCAAATCATCATCGGCGAATAATTTGCATTTAATACCAATACTGCTCGATTGAGCAAATGACCATTTATTGCATTGGAGGATGGCATTTTCACTGGTGAAACTTACGTTGGATTGAATGGCTTGACAGGTACATATCTATGAGTTTTTGATTTACATTTTCATCATTAGGATCTAATGACTCTTCTTTTACTTTTCCTTGAGAATGTAATATTTTTTTTCCACCCGTAGAAAAAGCAACATGTGTCACTATATCATTTTTTCCAAAAAAATGAAGGTCGCCCCTACCTGTTTGATTCATTGAAATTTCATCATCCACAAAGAATTCTTGTTGCTGATAGGAATCTCTGGGGATATCTAAACCACATGCTTTTAACACCGATTGAACTAGGCCAGAACAATCTATACCCAAGGATGTTTTACCACCCCATTTATAAGGTGTTCCTAACAGATTCTTGGCAATGGGTATTATTTGTTCAAATCCTATTTTTTCTATTATTGGGATAGTGCCTTCAATGGAATCGTTTACTTTTGCACCAAATGGAAATTTTGAATCAAAGTGACGCATTTTATTAGGAAATACGACCTTATGAGTTGGATTGTTTTTATTAGACGATTTATGACCATAAAAGGAATTTACCCATCCTTTATAATTATCTTCACATTTAATTTGAATCCAATTTTCATAATGATCCAATATTTGGCAAGATTCGCCGTAAATAGCTTCGGTAAAACATGGCGAATTAAAATTGGCTTCTTTATAAACCGGTGCTGCACCAGATGTAATGATAAACCACTCTTTTTTAGGACTAAACATAGCCGCAAATTTAAATGAAACTTTTCATAATAAAAAACCGAGTTTTGAATTTGACTCAACTAGAATTTTCTATAACTTAGCATGCTTTTTATCATTCAATTTTAACAGGGAAACCCGTGAGAATCGGGTACAGTCCCCGCTACTGTAATTACGGCAAACTAATTCGATGACCATTTTTAGCTCCCTAGCTAGAAAGAAGGTGAATAGGTTGATACTGTATAAGTCAGGAGACCTGGATAATTGAATGTAACCTAATAGACTTTCGGGAGAAAAGGTCGTGGTAAAATCTAATAAATATTCCACTTCTACTTTAATATCTTCTCCGTTTTCCGGAGAGATTCGTGCCATTTAAACGGCTTGTATTTATTATTGTCTTGGCAAAAGCTGGCAGCCCATCTGCCAGTGAATCAGGAATAATATTATCTGAGACGAATGAGCCAATTCAATACGTTTCTGTAATAAATAATCGAACGGAAACATGGAGCATTTCGGATGATAATGGATATTTTTCCATTCCCCAAAAAACGAAGAATGGTGATTCGCTTCATTTTGAAAGAATTGGAATCCAAAATAAAATTTTTATTTATACGGGGAAAATGTTAACCATTATATTGAATAAAGATCCGATATTATTCCCTGAAATAACAATTCATAATCCAACCGTCCAATCACATCATTTATCTAAAAAAGGGTTTGGCCGAAATGAATTAGTAAATTCAATTCCGGGGACATTATTAAGGAGTTATGGTGGGAGTGCTGGTATCGCTCTAACATCAATAGATGGAGGCCAAACCAAAGATGTTAAAGTTGTTTTTAATCAAATTGATCTTACAAGCCCCCAGTTAGGAATGACTGACCTTTCCCAAATTCCATTTCAACTTTTGGGTTATTTAAATACGCAATCAAATAGCAACTTAACTTATGGGTCTGGCACAACTGATGGTGTCATTCAAATTCATCCCTGGGCAACTCCAACTGGAATTCAGCTTCAAAGAGGTAATGACAAATCTCACTCTCTATCGCTTCACTATAATCTAAATTCAAAAGATCAATCCATAAATTTCCTTGCAGGACAAAATATAGATTTAGGAACACACCCAGTTATTTATAACGAAGAAGAAATATCAAGAGAAAATCAATATTTTAAACAAACTTTTTTTGGAGCGAATTATAAAAAAAAATATGAGAATTGGATTTCACATTTTTCAGGATGGCACTCTATCCAGGATCGCGGTATAAGTGGACTCATTTGGAGCCCTAATAGTGCGGCATCACGACAAGATTCTTTGTCACTGGTTTCAGGGTCACTTGTTCGCCTTTTGCCCAAAGGTTTTTTAAGAACATCCATCACCTATCGAGAGTCTAGCGAAAACTATTTGGATCCAAATTTAAATATTGATAGTAAGCATTTATCTAAAAACCTTTCATCTACATTCATGGGAATATATTCTCCAAACTCAAACCTAAAATTTCGTTCAACTTTTGGATATTCAAATGAACAGGTAAAAAGCACGGACGCAGGCAATAATTATAGAGACATTTTCTTTTTCGCTCCATCACTATCAATTTCAAATATAATTGGAATCAATTTATTAAGCGCATTGCGTTTAGATCATTATTCTGATTTCGGAACAGCCTTGAATTATTCATTTCAAATTGATAAACAAGTTTTCAACCTATTAAACTTTTCTGCTTCCACAGGATCTTCTTTCCGGGCTCCGACCTTCAATGACCTTTATTGGAATCCGGGCGGTAACATACATTTAAAACCGGAAAGTAGCCATTTCACTAAGATAGCTCTACATGCAAAAACATCACTCTTATCAATTGAGATTTTTAATAAATCAAAATACTCAGATCATCTCATTGTTTGGAATTCATCTGGAAATTATTGGAAACCAGAAAACATTGAAAAATCATCTAGAAATATTGTTGGAATAAATACTAGTTTAGGGTTTTCTGATAGATTTACATTGAATAGTTCAATCCAAAATATTCAATCAAAAAATCATTCATCTGGGAACCAGTTGAGATATTCCCCCGAATGGATTGGAAACATGAGTATTCAAATCAAGTATAGTAATTGGGTAATGCGTTTTGATACCCATCTTACCGGCAAACAATTAGTAATGGTTGATTATCCTTCCAATTTAGAATTAGATCCAACACTCATTAGCAATATTTCTTTGACAAGTCCACATTTCTATCAGGATCAATTTCAATTAACATTTCATGTATCAAATGTATTGAATCATGAATTAATAACAATCTACGGATATCCTGAACCATCAAGACTATTTAGGTTAAATATTTCTTATCAATTAAAACAAAAGGAAACACAATGAAACAAACAACCTTAATGCTTCTATTATTACTCGTATTTTGCAATGGATGTATAACCGATGCTCCAGATAACAATTTAATTGGAGACGCACAAACATTCGTCCTTTGTGAAGGGAATTATGGAGTTGGTAATTCTGCTCTATGGTCATTTTCACCAGATGATTCAACCACTGAAAATCAAATTTTAGGCGGAACTTCACTAGGTGATCTTGCTCAGTCTATGACTATTGCTAATGATAAACTATACGCTGTTATAAATAATAGCCATAAAATTGAAATATTTACACTTGGAGATGAAATCATCCAAGATGAAGTCATTCAGCTTAATAATGCAGGTCCACGATATTTAGCTGTGAATGAATCCATTGCTTATGTTTCATGCTGGAATTTGAATGCAATCTTAATTCTAGATTTAACAAATCTATCTATCATTGATACAATTGCTGTTCCTGGAATGCCTGAAAACCTCATCTTAAATGACAACAGTCTTTTTGCATCAATTCCCATGAATGCTGATTGGTCTCCAGCTAGTAATGTTTTAGAAATATCTACAATTACAAATGAGATAATTCAAACTTATGAAGTTATTTCTGGTCCTAGCGATTTACAATTAATAGGAGAAAACCTATTTGTGGCATCAACATTTTATGGTGCAAATTGGACCACATATACGGGATTATCAAAGATTGACCTATCTACTGGAATTGTCACATCAAATACGGATGGGAATAATTCAACAATTTTAGGTGATATAATTCTCCTAGATGCCCAATACTTATTTCGTTCAACATCTACAGGTCTTGCACCCGTAAATGAAGATCTCTCATTGAATTTAGATAATATTATAGGTAGCCAAACAAGAGTGTATTCTGTAGGCGCTGATGAAGAATATCTCTTTTTTGGAACCACTGATTATACTGCTCCAGATACTGTTTATGTAACAACTCATTCTGGAGAATCTGTAAATAAATTTATCGTTGGAGCTATTCCAGGAGATTTTGTTTCAATATTAAATTAATCTAAGAAATGCCACTCCACAGAAAAATTTGTTTGTCTTCCCATGAGTGGCATTTCTGGATGAATCTCAAAAAAGTTATTTTGCTCTGACCCGATAGATGACAATACCATTTCTGTAATGTTAATCCATTCAAAGTGAATTGTAAATGTAGAAATATATGCTGTAATCGAACCATTAAATAATGCAATATCATCCAGATTTTCTCTTGTATAAACTGTCATAGGTACCATTTCAATGGGATGAATAATAGAGTTTTTAAGTCTATTGATATATCGATCAACACCTAATTTTAAATCCACTAACATAAACCCGTCGAATAGATTCAAATTGGATTTAATGTTATAATTCAAAAAATATCCAATGCCTCCACCATAAATATTAAATGAATTCTGGGTAGCATATTTTATTTCAAAATCAACAAAAGGAATTATGGACGTTTTATAGTTGAGATTTAGTTGATGGTGATCACTTTCCTGCCATAAATAATTCGTTGTATCTGAAATAACAAATTCCCAATAAACATTTTTATCTAATAAATTTACAAAGTTCAATGAAGCGTTCGTTTGGTTTCCCGTCCACTCTATTCCGGAATAATAATTTGAGATTATAGATATAGGAGAAATATTTTCCGAATAATTTCTAAACAAATAATATGGATGAATTGGTTTCACATCTTTTTGAATTCCAGCATTTAACAAAAAAGATTTTATTCTATATTTCATCTCAACAGTATAATCAATATTTGTTTTATTATTTAAGTTTGTCAATCCCATATCTATATTAAATATTGATAGGTCATTCTTTATATAATATCGAGTCCAATCAATTGTTATTAAAGAATCTATCCTAACACTTCTACTATTCTTTTTTACCCCGACCGTAATTAAATCCTTCCAATTAAGTTCACCACTCGCTCTGAATCTCGTTAAATATCGTATGCTGTTAAATGCTGATAAAGAGTGGTTTACTTGATATCGTTGCAAGAATTGATCTAAGACAATTTTTGAATTGAAATTTCCAAATGATCCATTCCAAAATGTATTCATAGATGTAATCCGGTTATTGACTAAACCGCGAGATGATGAGTCTGCTATTCCAGAATATGTGTTAAAATGTCCCATGGAAACACCGGCTACATCATTCCCCTTTTTTGACTCATAAGCCAAAATATAAGATTGCTGATTTGGCTGATTCGATTCATTATTATATTGGCCAAAATTCCCATAGTAAGATCGTTTAAACGCATGAAAATGAATTTTTCTTTTTTGCTCTGTATAATTTGACCCCATGGAAAACCGATCTAATAAATAATCACCTTGATCATATTTAAAATAAGATGTGACAAGTGAAGAATCAAAATTAGTTGTGTCATTGGATTCTACACCAAAACCATTTTCAATTTCGGGACCATACATTCGTGGATAAATAGACCAAGTGCCATCAAACAATAATTGATTTGATTCCCAATCTTGATTCCACATGATTGCACCATTGTTATTTACGTATCCAAATTGCCCACTCCAATCAAATGGAATAACGTTCATCTGTTGACTATAAATCAAAGACAGTAACAGGAGATACCTAAATTGATTCATATTATAGAGGTAAGCGTTTGATATAATTTGGAATAACCAGCGAAAATATGACAGTATTAGAAACAATATGCATAGCAGTGAACAATAAACCGGTTATTGCATATGTGACCGTTTCATTCCAATCATATCCAGCACTTATGGGATAGGCTAAGGTTGTAATTCCATCATAGATTAATGCACAAATCATTCCAAATACGCCAGATATAATAGTAAAATAAAGTGGATTTTTCACTGGAAATAATCGGCTCGATAAAGCGCCTAAAATTCCAATGCCAACCATAGCAAGAACTTGACCCAACAATAAGGGTAAATATATTAAACCTGAGCCCAAAGGATTCATGACTGAATATATAAAAATTGCAGTTCCGCCGACCATAGCACCATAGCCTACTCCTAATGTTAATCCAGACAAAAATATAGTAATAGAAATAAATTCAAGGTTTGGAATAAGCATAAACATAAATCCAAGCCCGATAGCCATTGCAGCAAAAATTGCTGCACGAACCAGTTTATTTAGATTCATCTTTTTTCAAAAGTGGAATTCGAAAATAATTATGCCGATTAGTAAACCTACCTGGTTCAGGATCATCGGATAATGCTATATCCATCAGATTCATTTTCGCGTCAAGATTATCAATCAAATGAACCAATAAAGCTTCAGGAAATGATGGTAGTTTTGGAGAGTGCCATTCATATTTACCTTGATGGGATAAAATAATATGTTCAATTTTCCGGGAAAGATCTTCAGGGAAATCTTTAATTTTTCCGATGGCAGTTTTTATTAAATCTCGACCAATTACAATGTGGCCAATCAAATTTCCTTCTTCAGTATACTCTGCTTCATACTCCGAATTTATTTCTTTGAGCTTTCCAATATCGTGAAGGAATACACCTGCTAAAACCAGATCCCTATCCACATCATAAAAGGATGAAATCTTATTGGCAATATTTGCCATAGATAAAATATGTTCTAAAAATCCTGATCTAAAATTATGGTGCATTTTAACGGAAGCTGGGTGTATCATCAATTTTTTCTTATTCGATCTATATATTTTAGAAACCAACGTTTGAAGATATTTATTACTAATACTGTTAATAATAGATTCAATATCCATCCACATCTTTGCAGGATTTTTCTTTGACGTTGGCACCACTAATGCAGGATCAAACCCATATCGACTATAGTGTTGAACGGTGGCTTTATTGATTTTTCGAATCACCAGTTGAGGCCGGTCCATGAAAGATTCAACGTCACCTGAAATTACCACTGCATCTCCTGCTTCAAATTTTGGACTTAATTCAGGAACTCCATCCCAGATTTTAGCCGAAATATGCCCAGTCACATCACGCAATTCCAAATCGAGATATAAGTCTCCACTTCTGGTATGACGGAGATGTTTTTGAACACAAAGGTAAAATCCTTGTATAGAATCTCCTTCTTTGAACTTTTCAATTGGAGTTATGCTTTTCTTCATAGTTTAATTTTTTAAAATAAAGGTATTAGAGTCAAGGGGTTAAACACAGGTAAATTCGCCTATGAACATACAAGAATATACTCTAGATGAAATCTCATATTTACGAAAAGAAGACTGCCGAATTATGGAAGCTGTTTTAAGGTCCTGGTTCAGGAATCCAAAAACATTGAACTATGTTGATCCACGGATATCCTTCCCTTTCAATTTGAAAAAATGGAAATCAGTATCCTATAAATTGGATATGGATTCGACTAAAACATTCGTAATAAAAGATGCGGATTGGATTATTGGACATATAAGTATAAGAGTTAAAGAATCTACGGGACATTTATTTCATCTTTTTATTGACCCCAAATACCGTCAAAATGGATTAGCAAAAAAATTGGTAGATGCGACTGAGAATCATGGAAAAAAAAATGGATGTAAAACATTTATTTTGAATGTTGTTAAAAAAAATATTGAAGCAATAAATCTTTATGAAAAATTAGGATATGTGGAGGTAAATGAACCGGAGAAAAAATCACTTAAAATGACAAAAGTAATTTAGCTTATCATACAATCATTACACTGGTGACTCCCATCACCTTGTATCATTTGTTTTTTAATTCGAATAATGATAAAAACCACTGACACAACTAGCAACAATCCGAGAAGAATATTCTGAATCATGAGAACCCCAATAAAAGTCCACCTTGATATACAATTAAAGATCCGAAGTAAGCCAAAGCTGTCATATACGCCATCATAATAAGAGGCCATTTCCAGGAATTAGTTTCTCGTTTTACTATGGCAAATGTTGCCATACATTGTGCTGCATACACATAAAACACCATAAGACTTAGGGCCACCAAAGGTGTGAAAATCGATTTTCCTGTTACAGGATCTTTATCTCGTTTCATGGCTTCTGACAACGAGATATAATCTTCATCCCCATTTTCTACATTATAAATGGTGGCTAAAGTGCTGACGACGACTTCTCGCGCAGCAAAGGATGTCACGAGCCCTAGTCCAATTTTCCAATCAAAGCCTAAAGGCTTAATAATAGGTTCTATTGAATGCCCAATCTTTGCAGCAAAGCTATTATGAATTGATTGAGTTTTTCCATTTTCTGTTTCAATTTTAGGGAATGATGCTAAAAACCAAAGAACAATTGAAATGGCCATTATAATTTTTCCTGCATCGGTTACGAATAATTTTCCTCTTAGATAAACTTGTTGAAATACAGATCTAAAAAGTGGAGTCCGATAGGGCGGCAATTCCATAATAAATGTAGATTTCTTATCTGATTTTATCCATTTACTAAAAAAGAAGGATAAAACAATGGCTGTAACAGTACCTAGAAAGTACATGAAAATCATAGTTAGTCCCTGAAGACCAATGAAACCTAATACCTTTGTATTGGGGATAAATGCACTAATCATTAACGCATAGACCGGTAGCCGAGCACTACAACTCATAAGCGGTAAAATTAATATAGTCACGAGCCGTTCTTTCCAGCTATCAATAGTTCTAGTGGACATTATTCCTGGAATTGCACAAGCAAAGCCACTCATTAAAGGCAAAACAGATCGACCATTCAATCCCACTTTTGTCATGGCCTTATCCATCATAATCGCAACCCTTGCCATATAACCGGAGTCTTCTAAAATTGTCAGAAAAAAGATGAGAATTAATATTTGGGGTAAAAAGATAAATATAGCGCCAGCACCACCAATTACACCTTCTGCTAATAAATCGGTTAGAAGCCCTGCCGGTAAATGGGTCGCAACCCAATTTCCTAAAGTTGAAATTCCACTATCAATAAATTCCATAGGATAGGATGCACCTGAAAATATAGCTTGAAAAATAATAGTTAATACTCCCAAAAATATAATGGGTCCTATCCAGAGATGAGTTAAAATTTCATCCGCTTTTTCACTTTTAGATTTTTTATCAATTGGAATTTCTGCTTTAGGTACTGCCTGATCTAACCAATGATATCGAAGGACTGGCTCAAGTGTATCAGATGGAAAACCGATAATATTCAAATCCTGTTTTGCTTGAGAAATAATGGATTTTTCAGGTAAATCAAATCCATGTACTTTATCAACAGATGCTAGCCTTATAGCCAAAGATAATGAAAGTGAATTTGAAATTTTATAGTTCTCTTTAAACCAATCTTGTAAAGGCAATAATGCTGACTGAACTGGTGATGGAACTGTAAATAATCTTTGTTCAATTTCAGAGATACCACAGGCTGATTCTATTTCATTTTTTAAAGTATCAATTCCTTCATTAAATCGAGCCGAAACGGGAATGACTGCCTGGACACCTAAAGATAATTTTAGTTGATCACAATCAATATCAATAGATTTTTCACGGGATAGATCCATCATATTTAATGCGATAACAATTGGAATCCCTAAATCAATTAATTGTGAAGTTAAATATAGGTTTCGTTCTAGATTAGTTGAATCCACAACAGATATAATGCAATTCGGAATATCTTCGCCTTGTGCCCACTGTGCAAACTTATCTGCCACGATAGCTTCATCATGAGATTCCGGTACGAGACTGTATGTACCAGGTAAATCAATTACTTGCATTTTTTTATGGCCAATCGGGGCTATCCCAATTTTTTGTTCTACAGTTACACCAGGATAATTAGAAACTTTTTGATTTAATCCAGTTAATCGATTAAACAATGCTGTTTTGCCCGAATTCGGATTACCAATGAGAACTATTGATGGTAGTTTATTGTTCATTTAACGTTACAATTATATTATGGGCATCACATTGACGAAGAGATATCATTCCATTTCTAATTCGTATTTTTAAAGGTCCATTAAATGGCAAATGTTGAATCATTCTAATTTTTAATCCCTTCCGAAATCCCATTTCCATCAATCGAGATTTTAAATGAGAATCACCATTTAAGGTTTGGATAATTCCAATTTGGGAAGGTTTTAAATCAACAAGAGTCATGATTTATTTTTTCAAAGGTTTTACAAATAATTGATGGACGTGACGAACGACGGTATATCCAAACTCATTCGCTATTTTTTCCTGAAGATCTTCCAATTCTTGATTGAAATACTCTATAATATCACCTGTTTCTTCACAAACCATATGATCATGATGTTTATCATCTAATCTGGGTTCATATCGAAACCGCCCTTCTCCCAAATCCATTTTTCGAACGAAACGATTTTTAACTAAAACATCAATTGTGCGATATACTGTAGCCCTAGATACATTTACGCCATTATTCCGGATACTGATATAAATATCTTCGGCGTCTCGATGGTCATGATTGGAGCGAATTTCATCCCAAATCGATTGCCGCTGGTTGGTATATCTTAACCCCTCTTTTCGAAGGATATCTTTTAGTGCACCATTTGATTGATTCATTATATTGTTCCTTATTGAGAATGAGTCTCACAGGTAATATACGAAAATTAATCATATACTAAATAGTATCATTTAAACTAAATAGTGGTCGTTTTATTTATAAATAAAAACGAATTCAATTAAGAAATACTAAAAATGGTTCATTCCCAATCTTAAAATTATATTTTAAGAAAACTTGTACTATTAACTTATTTTTTTCAAGTTTGCATATTTAACGATAAGTTTCTTTTTGGTCCCATCTTTAAAAACAACACCAACTCTCTGGTTTTCACCTGTACCACTCAATACCATTATTTTCCCTGGTCCAAAAATTGAATGTTCTACCATATCTCCAGCTTTGAAATCATCAAATGTTGTTACTGTTCTCATGACAGTAACCTTGGTTTTCTTTTGCAATGAACCACCAATTACTCGACGAGTTAATGCAGATTCAAATTGAATTCGATCAAGAAAATCATTTGGAATTTCACCAATAAATCGACTGGGCATTCCTAAAACATTTTCACCACCCATCCTGCGACGATTTGTTGCATACAGTAAAAAGACTCTTTCTTGAGCTCTGGTGAGAGCGACATAAAATAAACGTCGTTCTTCTTCCAATCCTTCTTTTGTCTCTAAGGCTTTATAAAGGGGAAATAAACCATCATCTAAGCCTGAAACGAACACAACTGGGAATTCTAACCCTTTGGATGAATGAACCGTCATTAAAGTGACTCTGTTATCCGAATCATTCCAATGATCGATATCTGATAACAATGAAACTTCTTCTAAAAAATCGCTTAATGTTGAATCAGGACGTTTTTGGCAGAATTCATCTATACTATTTAATAATTCAACCACATTTTCATATCGTTCTTGATCATCCGGATCTGTAGATTTTTTGAATAATTTCAAGACGCCTGCTTCTTCAATCAAACTTCGAGATAGTTCATTTGCGCTTAGTTTTTTTCTTAAATCGTGATACTTTTTAATTAATTCATAAAATGAACTCAATGATTCAGATTGTTTACCTCTAATGGATAATTTTCCAGCGTTTTCCAACACATCAAACAATTCAATTTTATCTATAACAGATTGCTGAACACACTTATCCATCGTTTTCATTCCAATTCCACGTGGCGGAAAATTCACAATCCTTCGAAGAGAAATTGTATCTCTTAAATTAACAACCAATCGTAAATAGGCTAAAACATCTTTTACTTCCTTTCTGGAATAAAATCGAATACTCCCTACAATATTATATGGAATACCCATTCGACGAAAACTATCCTCCATTGACCTTGATTGTGCATTGGTTCTATACAATACAGCAAAATCACTAAAGGTTCTTTTCTTTAACTTAATTTCTTTTTCAAGAACCGAAATGATACAATCAGCTTCTTCAAGTTCATCTCGTGTTTCCATTAATCCAATTAATTCCCCTGAACCATTAGCTGCAATCAAGTTTTTTTCAGTTCGACGATCATTATTTGTGACAACGGATGTTGCTGCATCCAAAATCTGTTGAGTGGATCTATAATTTTTCTCCAAAGTAAAAATCCTACAACTTGGAAAGAATTTCTCAAAATCTAAAATATTTGACACATCAGCTCCACGCCACCCATATATAGATTGATCATCATCGCCAACAACACAAATTTGATGATTATTTTTAGAAAGACGCGTAAGAAAATGAAATTGCGGACGATTGGTATCTTGATATTCATCCACTAAAATATATTTCCATTTATTCTGATATTTTTTCAAAATTTTTGGGTGCTTATCAAATAGTTCTAAAGGATAGAGTAATAAATCATCAAAATCTAAAGCACCATTTTCACGTAGTCCCTTTTGATAGGCGCTGTACACCTCTACAATCGTTTTTTCAAGTATTGTCCTAGCCTTACGAGCTTGAGCGCTTGGTGTAATCATTTTGCTCTTAAAATAGCTAATTTGGTTTCGAGCATGATTCGGCGCTAATGTATCTTTAGTGATATTCATTTTTTTCAAGGTAACCTTTAAAAGGTCCAATTGATCCTGAACATCATAAATAGCAAATTGTGGACTTAAATCTAAATGTTTTGCTTCAATTCGAAGAAGACGTGCACAAACGGAATGAAAAGTTCCAATGGTAATGGGAAGGTTATCTGTATCCAATAGTTCCATAACACGTTCTTTCATTTCCTTCGCAGCTTTATTGGTAAAGGTCATTGCAAGAATATTATCTGGTTTATATAATTCTTCGCTAATTAGATAGAACATTTTATGGGTAAGAACTCGAGTTTTTCCACTACCAGCACCTGCAAAAATTAGAATAGGACCATCAGTAGCTTCCACAGCTGCTCGTTGAATTTTATTTAATTGTTTTAGACTCATTTTTTACGTTTTTTCTTCCTTAATTCTCTTCGAATTTTTTGTAATTGCTTTTTAGCAATGTTGTGATCTTTTTCATTTGTAGTAAAGGTATGATATCCGTCTCCTGTAGCTACAAAAAATAAATAATTATTTTTATCAGGATATAATGCTGCTTTCAAAGATTCTGCTCCCGGTGAATTTATTGGACCAGGAGGAAGCCCCTTATTCTTATAAGTATTATATGGAGATTCTATTTGTAAATCTTTGTATAATAATCGTCTTGGACCATCATCAATAATATATTGGATTGTTGGATCTGCTTGTAATCGCATACCACGATTTAATCGATTATGATATACGCCCGAAATGATAGGCCTTTCACTATTATAGATTGCTTCCCCTTCTATAATTGATGCTAGTGTAACAACTTCGTGTTCCGTCATATTTAATTCTTTAGCACGGTTACTATAAGATTCAATCCAGAAGTTTTTATATTCTTTAACCATTTTATTTAAAACAGATGATGGTGTATCTCCATCAAAAAACAAATAAGTATCCGGAAATAAATATCCTTCTATTGATGATGCTTGAATTTCATTTCTTCTTAAAAATTTTCTACTTGAACTAATTTTCAGGATATCATCAATTTCAAAACCCATGGTTTTATTTAAATGGTCTGACATTTGTTTTACTGACCATCCTTCCAACAATCGAACTTTTTTAACTTCAGGTGCACCATAAACTAATTGCTTTATAATATCATAATTTGAACGTGTATTCACCAACTGAAATGTGCCCGTAGGTATTTCCTTCTCTTTCCCCATCAATTGTACAGCCCAACGGAACATGTGTTCGTTAGATACAATATTCTTTGCATGAAGTTGTTTTGAAATATCGTTCAATGTTGAGCCTGATTTCACCATAACTTTTATTATTGAGTTTTGGTTTTGTTGGGGCCAATGCAAGATTATGATTAATAAAGTAATCATAATAGAAGCAATGATAATCCCCCAAAAGAGTAGAATCGACTTTTTCTTAAAATAATCTGTCATTTTGGGGCGGGAAATTATGATTTTACTAAGTGCTATGTCAATTTACTTTCTTATTATTTTTATAGTATAAAACCCTTTGGCACACATAGTTTAAAGCTTAATTTTCCCGTCTTCATGAGTAAACTTTTTCATAATAAAGATAATGATTCTTCAACAGCGTTGTTTGAATCTTGGGAATTTTCCAAAACAAATTATGTTTTATTTGGTTTAGGGTTGGTCCTAATAATCTCAGGATATTTTATTATGGCAATGGGAGAAGTAAATAGCTTTCAGAGCTTATCATTAGCACCTATCATGCTGTTTATTGGATACATTATTGTTATCCCAGCAGCATTGATTTACAGAAGGAATAAGCCTGAATCAGAAAATTTGGGATCGTAGTTCAGTTGGTTAGAACGCCGGCCTGTCAAGCCGGAGGTCGAGGGTTCGAGTCCCTTCGGTCCCGCTAGAGAAAGCCTTGGTTTCACGAGATGAAACTGAGGCTTTTCTACTTTTTATAGAAACAGCATTGACTGATTAATTACAACTACATTATAGCGTTTTAACAGAAAATTCTGCTACCATACTGCTACCCCTAATGTAGTAACTCAACTTATTATCAAGGTATACTTTATTATATGGCACCAAACTCAACGAGCCTAGACCCCCATACCCTGAAATAAGCAGGGGTAGGTGCAACTGTAAAGTGGGTGCATCCATTCTAGAACTGATTTTGAACCAGCTTCCCCTTATTAATTAAATAAGTATGAAAAGATTTACTTAACGAATTATCAAGGTGGAACTACTGAAGATTGTAGGTACACTCAATTACTTATTTAAAAAATAAGTATCATAATAAAATATCAAGGTGAGGTGGTATTGCTTATTATAACTCCTTCACTTGTTTAAATCGTGAAGAACAATTTAAGATTCCTTGAAGTGTGTAACACTTCATAGCAACTATTAGGCACAGTAAGCCCTGAAGGGAAAACCCTTCTAAAAACTTTTTCCTCTCAAAATTTCCATTAGACCAGTTCTGTTTAGAGTCTATTCCTATAAACTACACGTTCGGCCATATCTAATTTTATATTTGAGCCATTTTCGACACTATCGGAGATAACTCTGGAAAATATGTAGCCTGTTCATTCAGGTATTCCCAGATAATCCGACTTCTGAACCTAAAGGTAGAACCATTACAGGGGTGCCTTCAGGCTGATTTAAGTGTCTAAATTCACAAATAAATTCTTATGCTAAATTTACCATCTCTCGACTAAAACCCACAAGGAAGAAACCCGAAAAATTGTGTTTTTTTCATATTTATTGTAGTAGGTGTGATAAAATAGTATCCATTGCGCGCTCCGATTAAGGTCAGGGGGTTTTATGTTTGTAGTATAATTTGATACTGATGCTTCAAAATAATAATAGCATAAAAAAATAGAATATTGTATTTAA